>Ga0214544_1006662_pt1 | contig 21041 bp, 14 predicted proteins | sample CNSS3metaG_FD_160074 | JGI IMG/M metagenome (GOLD analysis project Ga0214544, IMG submission 160074) | Root nodule microbial communities from cowpea collected in UCLA plant growth center, Los Angeles, California, USA - CNSS3 | ecosystem: Host-associated > Plants > Roots > Nodule | place: USA...
TATATACCTCATTCATCAAGAAAGACACATAATAATTTTTTTAATTAAAGTTGTAATGAATAGGTAATTATCCAAATTTGTCATATTCCTCCGCAGAATCTTTCACGCATCTGAATTGGCATCAAGGTTGTGGTACGTAGGAAAAGTAGCATCATTGTTTTATTGATGCTCTTAGTGCATTATTTTATAATTTTTTGGATAAGTATATGTCTAATTTTTGTTAGAAAATATTAATTATTTTAATAGAATCGTTTTGTATAAGAACGAAGTGCACTTTACGTGTTTCGAAACTTGTCATAATGTTTATACATATATGTGAGGCCTCTAATCACACTACTTCACGTGTAATAATAAACAACGGACAGGGAAAAAAATGTTAGGACTTGCTTCTTTGCATAAGTTTATAGTAATAGCTGATTAATTTTCTTAATCAGATACTAACCAATTATTTAAAATAAGTAACCCGTGTTAATTTGGTATACTTTGTCTTCAAGATACTTATGCGCAGACAAATATATATATTCGGTGGGTTAAAGATTGAATAAACTATAATGTTATCTTTATTGCTGATTATCATACAGAAAGTTTTTTTATTCTCAAACACAACAATAGTTTAAGGCAACCGTGAGTTAAATTCAAATAGAAATAAAATTTTTAAATATATGAAATTTTGTCTTTTTCTAACATTTAAGTTTTGATGATAAGGAAGTTAATTACGAAATATATGGTATTTAATGTGCAATAAGTATAAGTAATAATCAAAGGATACATGTACTTATAATAGATAGCCTCCTCAAAGGAATAAACTAGGTGATAATAGACATCATTACTAAAAAAACTCATTAATTTAGTTTTAATTTTTTTTTAAATACTTATAAATTTTGTTATAAAAAAAATTACAGGAAATTATTGTCAATTTTTTTACATAATATTTTATATAAAACACTTTTCACAACAAAATTTATAAAAAATATTTACAAATTTTATAATTTTATAAAAAATAATTACTCACAAAAAAATTATCTGTCAATTAAAATTTATAAAAATATAAAAAAAATCTTTTCTTATATTTTTTTAATAAATTTACAAAAAAAATAAACTCATGTAATATGAGATTTTTCAGTAATACATCCTAAAACTATAAGCTAAAACTTATATAAGAAAAACTCTAATATGCAAGAAATAAAAGAAAGTTCCAAGAGATATTATTAATCTTTCACGTGTATATTTGAAAAACTGCTAACATCTTTGATTTATCGGGAATTTAGTTTTGCATAAAGTAAAAATGAAAAATTTGAGGAATATATAAAAAAAAAAAAACATAAACATTAAACATTAATGTATTGTTTGTAGGTGATGTCAAGGCTTTTATTTAAGTAACACGTATTTCACAAATGATAAATCTATCAATGTATCAACCAGAAAAATATAAAATTTTGTGATACCAATGAGTTTAACAAAATAATTATTTAAATTATTTTCATTGATTTAGATAAATTGATTGTTTTTATGTGTAAAAGTTGAATGTACGTATGAAAACGTATGAAGATGCAAAACTTTTTTCAAAAGTATCAAAAATCATAGTTGAGGGAAAGAGATGTGATAATTATGTCCTTTTGCTACCATAATTTACTAGAATTCCATATATGATATTTCTATTTACATCAATGAAAGAGCAAAATTTATTTTGATTTATTACTAAACCGAACTGCTATATATACTTGCAAGTATGTTGTTAACTACGACTTTGATATTATTTATTTCTGTATAATTTCACTTAAATATTTGTCAAGAAAAATATTTTAAAAACATCTTACCTGAACTCATAAACACAGCACCAACTTTTTGCGTCAATTTTATTATTAAATCGAAAATCTAAATACATGTTTAGCTTCAGATTCATTTTTCCAACATGAAAACGAAAATGATTAATTGAACTTAAATATAAATCGCATATTTATGTTTGTTCGGATTTAAAGTGAGAGATCAAATATGCACTAAGCAAATATCTGATGTATCTATCAAATCTTTTTAATTTTGAATTCATTGGATACCTTTTCACGAAAATAATTTATACAAAATAAAAATAGTTAAGTTACATATTTTATCATTAAACTATTATTATGAATTTATTAGTTATTTCTTTATATGCATGCTTCCTTGATTTTTTTAATTTAACATAGTTTAATAATGGGTGGTTGAGAATAATTAATACATACACATATTATCTTATAAAAATTCAGAGTTAAATGTGATATTAAATGACTTGATAATCATTAAAGTAATTTTACTTAATTTAAAAGATAAAATTACTTATAGTATATTGTACAATTATGTTTAATCTTTTATTTGATGTACACCAATAAAAATATTAAAAAAATAATAAAATAACTATATTTTAGTATAGTTAAAAATTAAAATATAATCAAACATAAAAATTAACAAAAATAGTGTTAAATATATAAAAAGTTAAAAATAAAATTAAATATGAATTAAATAATAAAATAGTTATATTTTAACGTTGTTAGAAATTTTAAAGAGATTTATTTATTTTTTTGTAAAAATTAAAATAGTATATTTCAAACGTTTCAAATCTTCACATCTCAAATTTTTACTTAGGAACTCATCCTTTGAGTGTCAAAAATGTTATTTTTTTCTTGGTTTTCAGAAGTGTTTTTGTCAAGTTCAGACTTTTTATTGTATTTTTTTTATTGTCGTCGAACATTAAATATATATTATTGGTACTTTAAAAATATTTTTAATATATTTTAAAATTTCAAAAATCAGTAATCATTTTGAAAACGCAGCATAAAAAAACTGTAAAAAAAATTTAACAGAGAATCTAAATTTATTTGTCTTTATAAAATTTATAATATAATTAATTAATAAAGTTAATTATTATGATATTAAATATAAAAGTGATGAATATACTTTAATCATTGTCAAAAAATACTTATCAACATCTCCTTCAATAATATGTCATTTCACAAAAGTGGATAATTTTTTTTTCTAACGTGTTATCATATATCATTACATATTTAACAGATCAATGAAAAATTAAATGATAAAATTCATAATACAACTATAATTAAATGATAAAAATATAATGCTTTAAAATTTTAATACAAAATGTGAATGAAGACATAATCCGAATGAATGTGTACAGAAAATTTGCACTCTGAATTTGGACAGAGTAATGCTCCCGAAAAGAATTTCAAACACGTTTGAGCCATCAAATTTATGAATACAACGCAAGCAAACCAAATCACAGGACCACACGTAAACACGAAATCCATGAAAACTCGGAATAAACAAGAAAAAAAATTGCATAGCAATGAGTGGTGAAAAAAATTTACAAAATAAACTAAAATATTATTTTCAACTCAAAACTTTCAAAACAATAAACTTTCATTTTTATGCTATAAAAAAAATACTTGGTAACCCTTTTGTTGGTTATTATTATAAAATACAAAAACAAAATAAAATTGTGGCTTAAAAGCAGAGAGACAGTGTTGGACTAAAAGACAAAGAAGATGATCTCAAGTTGATCACATTGAGGATTACAAGGCCACTGTCCATACATTTTGACATGTGTAGGCTATGGAATTCATTACATTCACAATCTCCTTTTCTATATATCCTTGGTCTGTTTCTGAAATTAGTTACAACCTCAGAAAAACAACAACCTCATACACAAACCAAACTGCATTGTTCTCAGAGGTTTCTTCATTTTCATCCTTCACTACTCTTGAAGCTGAAAGTAGTGAAAGGAAGAAACTTTCCCTGCTCTTGAGATGTCTGGTGTTCTTGTTTGGGTGAGTTGTGGACCCAAAGAGAACATCAACTCCTTGGTGGGCTTTGCAGGAAGGAGTAGCAGTGGTGAAAGAAACCAGAGAAGGTTTTCAGGACTGAGCTTTGCGAGTGGGGTTTCTGCTTTTTCCACTGCAGTGGCTGGTGACCCTTCAAGATCCTCAGAGGAGAGGGTCTATGATGTGGTGCTGAAGCAAGCAGCTCTAGTGAAAGAGAACAAAAGGGGTTCAAACATTGGTGTAGATTTTGAGAAAGAGGTTGGAGCTGATTTCACCAATGGGGATCTGTTGAATGTGGCTTATGATCGGTGTGGTGAAGTGTGTTCTGAGTATGCCAAGACATTTTACTTAGGTAGTACTTCTTCTGATGAATTTTAGTTCCCCTTTTCTTACATTACGTGGTTTAGAAATTAGAATCATTGTTTGTTCATTGACCTAACCAATTGTGTTAAAAAATGTAAACTTTTTAGGCACACAGTTGATGACTTCAGAGCGACGAAAAGCCATTTGGGCAATTTATGGTATCTCTCATATTACTTACTGCTAAATGCTACTTTCAGGTTCTTCTTCAGTGAGATTTGTTTTGGATTTGACTAATCATTGTCCATTGCAGTGTGGTGCAGAAGAACTGATGAACTTGTTGATGGACCAAACTCTTCACACATCACCCCTGGTGCCTTGGATAGATGGGAGCAACGATTAACCGATGTTTTTGAAGGTCGACCCTATGATATGTACGATGCTGCTCTCTCACATACTGTCTCAAAGTACCCAGTTGATATTCAGGTACTTACTTCACATGCCAAATCAAAGATTCAGCTTTACACCATTTTTGGACTAAACTTATTTTGTAGCTACTTTTTGTGTTATTCTTCAGTGAAAAATTGCTTTGTTTTGGTAATTTATGAGTACCCAGATGAAATGATATAGAGGAGTCATTGATTCTGACAAAACAGAATAGTGAAACTTATGTGCTGAACTGAAACTGATCCTAATGACATTGAATTGTGTCTTTGAAACAGCCCTTTAAGGACATGGTAGAAGGAATGAGGATGGACCTTAGGAAATCAAGATACGAAAACTTTGATGAACTGTACCTTTACTGCTACTATGTTGCTGGAACAGTAGGCCTTATGAGTGTGCCAGTAATGGGGATAGCACCAGACTCAAAGGCTTCAACAGAGTGCATTTATAATGCTGCATTGGCTCTAGGCATTGCAAATCAACTTACCAACATACTCAGAGATGTGGGAGAAGAGTAAGGTTCTTTGAACACTTCTATGCCAGACAATGTTTAAATACTATATGCACCAATAGTGTAGAAGTTTGTTGCACATGATGTTAGTGACAGATTAATGATTGACAATGGAAAAACTTTTGCACTGTTTATGTTAGACTCTAGTTTTAGTTGTTGATAGCATTGTCTAATTTGGTGTAGTTTTTGATGATTGCAGTGCGAGAAGAGGGAGAGTGTATCTGCCACAAGATGAATTGGCAAAAGCTGGACTTTCAGATGATGACATTTTCCGAGGTAAAGTTACAGAGAAATGGAGGAAATTCATGAAGGGACAGATAAAGAGGGCAAGGATGTTTTTTGATGAGGCTGAGAAAGGAGTTGCAGAACTAAACTCTGCTAGCAGGTGGCCAGTGTGGGCATCACTGTTGTTGTATAGGCAAATATTAGATTCTATTGAAGCCAATGACTATAATAACTTCACAAAAAGGGCTTATGTAGGAAAAGCCAAGAAGCTCTTGTCACTTCCTCTTGCCTATGGTCTTTCATTTCTAGGCCCTTAGAACTTAACCAAAATGGTTAAGACAAAATAAACTGTGATACCTAGTTAGAATTGTATACATCTGAAGTTCATTCAACAACAATGGCAATCCATTCATTTAATCAAATCCATATCATAAATATCAGATACCATTCTTCAAAGTTCTCATTGAAGTTATTTTTATATACATATGTTAAGATTTCAAGGTAAGTAAAATGACTCATAATCTCATTGATGAAGAGATTAAAGTATAGTTTCTTAATAGAAATCACAACTACTTTTCTCAGGAGATAATTTTACATTATTATATGCAATAAAACTTCTCAGAGAAGATAGTTTTAGAAAAAGTTAGTTACACCTTTTCTCTTTTTAATTCTGAAAAGGGTACTTTAGAATTTAAATTTTACATTTGAGATACTCTTTTTAGGATAAGAAGAGATGTTTCATGAAAGGTTTTTTGAGTGCTCGATCCACAATTCTATTATCGGACACACTTTTTTTTTTGGGCTTTCTACCACCAATTAGGCTATGTTGGGCTTTCAACCAACAACTTTATGATGGCTTTTTCTTTGTGCAGTTTCGTAATTTTCAACTGTATATTAACAAAATGATGATTTTACATTTTGAAATATTTTTAGATTATTTGTTCCCCAAATCATTCAGAATAAGTTTTCTGAAATTTTCAAAACAGTAATCTTGGAACAGAATTTTTTAAATAGGATATTTAAAATAAAATTTCTAGAACAAACTTTCCCGAAATATATAATATTTTTGGACATAAATTTTTTGAAACAAACTTGTCAAAATTATTTTTTCAAAATAAGTTTTCAAATACTTTTCAAAACAAGCTTTATAAAACTAGTTTTTTTCCTTAATTTATAAAACTGTAATTTCAAAACATGATTTCCAAAATAATTTTTTTTAGAATAAAAATTTTGAAATAGAACTTCTGGAACAAGATTTTCAAACATTTTTTTCAGAATACGTGAAATACATCTCAAACCCAAAATTTCAAAAGCTTTTCAGAGTGTATATAATACGTGTTTCTTCTTTCACGTTGTTTCATATATATGTTTATTTTATTCTTTTATTAATATAGGAGTGCAGTTAACAATAATGAAGTATAACAAGAAAAAGTCCTTCATGATTCCTTTCAATAGCCCAATAGCAATATGAATAATAAAAGGACATTCCCTTTTACGAAAATAAATAAATAAAAGCCCTTCATTTTGGAAAAAAGTATTTTTTTTTTTTATATTCTCGATCATTCTTTCTGAAAAAGTGTGACTCAATTTTTTTAAAGGACCATAATATAATAAAAATGGAGAAAGTGTTGGGCCTTTTGAAATTTAGATCCTTTGACCCAGATGATTAAAATAAGGGGAATTTTTTATAAAAAAAAAAATCTTGTGACATCCACTGTGAGCTTTGCTGGAATCCATTAATATATAATTAGTTTAAATGTCTCTAACATCAATCATAACATAATCTCTTCTCACGTGTTCTTCACAAGAAGAAGAAACAAAAATCTAATTGGACATGTAACATTAGATTTCTCTTTTCATGGTATATCATTGTAAAATTAATTATTTTCTAAGAAAAATCCATTACTCTGTTTTTATATGCTTTTAGTAAATAAAATTGTAAGAGTCTTCTCTCCATACCTAAATACAAGACAAGTATTTTAATTCATATCAATAAAAAAATATTAATTTAATTACTAACATTAAATTTTTTTTGTAATTTTTGTATTTTATTTTTCAAAATAGTAAAATTTTAGTTCATAAAATTAAACTATTCAATTTTCACAAGAAAGAGAAAATTCACAATATCTACAATTTGTGAAATAAAGTAATTAAATATGTTTTGGTGAAAATGATTAAGAAATTCTTATAAAAAAAAAAAAGAAATACAAAGTTTCAAAATAGTAATCTTACAACTAAAAAAGGTAATCAACAAAAAATGACATCAAACAGTTTTGTATATAAGTTTTAAAATAATTATTTCTATTTATACATTCAGTCAAATCTAGGATGTTGAATAAGGTATCAATGTAAGATATTTTACAAGTAGTTTTGGTTCTTGGAAAAGGATAAAAAATATACTACAAGCCAATATAGTTCTTCCTTTGTTCTTCATTTGGTCCAACAAGTGTAAGAAACAAAAATGAAGCTAGAAAAAATGTGCTTGTTCCTTTAGCAAAACCCTCTAATTTAACACAACATCTTATTTACTGAATATTCCACAGCTTCTTCTGATACTTGGAAGTTGCAGCACAACTCTAGCAGAAGATGGAGTTCATTTTTTCCTCACTCTGTGGTTAAGACCTTCCCTCCGAGTTGAAGATGATGAAGAAGACACTGAAGATGAAAAAGCTGTGTGGTTATTTTCAGCCATGTCTTTGTGAAATGCTTTCTGCACATCATCTTTAAGTTCCATGAACCGTGCTTTCTTCATTCTCTGTTCTTCTTCACTACCCTTCTCTAGGAAGAACACATCTGGCATATCATCTTCCAGAAACTTATCAAGCACGTCTGAACAATGGGGAAAGAATCGCCTACCATTCTCAACTGTACAAAATTCATTCAACTTTATCATAAGAACAAAAGAAAAAGGCATTCTGCAGAAAAGTTATTTGTCATAAATACTACAAGGTATGAACTGATAAAGTGTAACACTGAGTTAAGTTTAAAGTCCACTTCTTAACGTATCGGTATCAGGTTTCAACCAAGGTCATGCAAGCTTGATTTGGTGTTGATATAACAAGTTTTGTTCATATTCCACTATCATGCATAATCATTATAGGATGTAATTTCAAAGTTGTCTAAGGGCATACCTGTTTTCATAAGGGCATGCAGTCTTAACTGAAGTTTTCTGGTTCGAGCAGAGGGAGATTCATTTAGATCAACTTCTTTTAGATTTCCATTTGTGCCTTTCAAAGCTGATTCGTTTGCGTACAGTGATGATGAATCTGCCTCAGCATTCTCAATGGCTACCCTAGCCTCAGCAGGAAACAACAACCGAGCAAATGTAACTGCAACATATGGAACATGTTACTTTCATGATCACATGGTTCTAAATCGAAAAGCATCATGAAAATACTGTTTCACTGTGATTCTGATGCATGCATAAACCTAAAGTACAATGACAACTTTTGATTATTATTATTAAAAGTCTTATATCAACCAGAGATAATCAATTAGAAATAAGATCATTTTACAGTATATAAACGAGTACAAACTTGATCTTACAGACTAATTTTGTAAGATTGAGTTAAGCTTAAAGTTCACTTCTTAACATAAAAGTCATGGATTATAGTCTATCAGACTGAACAAAGTTTGTTGTTCGTTGAGTTGATTGTTTTACCCTTTCAAACTTCCAACTCAGACCCAATATTCATGAAAACAGAGTGACCTAGACAAGTGAAAGCAATACCTCTATCTTCAAGGTAATCCAGTCTCATGTGCAAATCATCAGCTGTTAACTGTGATGATACAGACATAGTCACAGTCATAGAACTTCTTCTCATCTCCCTCTCCAAGACATCAACACAGAGCCTGTCCTTGTTAGATTCCTTACACTGCACTGTCTTCTCATGATAATCCTTGCGTCTTGTCAACCTCTGACAAATCGAAAGAGCAGTTTGACCATCTGGAGTGGTATCAGTTGCACATGCCCCTTTATTCAGCAGTGCCACCAAAATGGATGGATCCTTTCGCCTTGCAGCCACATGAAGAACCGTGTATCCTCGGGAATTTCTCCGAAGAATATCAGCCATACCTAGACCAAGAACTTCTTGAATAACCTTGGAATCACTGTAGGCACAGGCATAGTGCAGGGCATATGCATCATCTAGGGTGACCCTAGACTCATTCAGAAGAAGCTTCAGTAGCTCAACATCATCAGAGTCCAATGCTTTATGGATTCTCCTTATACTCTTCTCACTCACAGGCTCCACTTCCATTGCATCAGCTGCGGATTCTGGCTGAGATGAGAGACGGCACGATTTGATTTCAGTCACAACTTCATGAGGGAGCTCTTTTTCCAAACATATGATGTCAAAATCAGACCTTGCAACTCTGTGAATGCACCGAGAGAGAAGCTGGTCTATTTGGCAGTTGAAAGCAGCCAGAAGAATTGGAATCACATCCTCCACAAGAGCCTTCTCAACAAAGTTTAGGAGATGCCGCTGCATCAGTTAAGACACATTCACATCATATAGCAGGAATCAAAAGTATGCATGTGTGTTTTCATGCAGACTAGGAGTAAATCTGTTTCAGAACATGTTTGCTACAAAAATAGATAAAATGTTGAACAATTCCTAAAGATAAGCATGTAAATTTGGAAACAGTTTCCAAAACCTGCAAAAACTATAATGTTTATATGCTGTTCGTCTTAGCCAATAGGTGAACTTTGGGAGTAGTATTATAGAGTCCAGATTCTCAACTGATTTTTCTAGTCATGTCCTCTACTGAAGAGGAGGATAAGCATAGAAAAATGCAGTAGAGAATCCAACTCTTGGTATTAACAGGGTCTTTTTGAGTTTTTCAGCCGAGAATGATTAGTGAAAGTGCTTCAAATTTGTCACATTTCAACACTTCTGTGAAAATATTAGCAATGAAAAGGAAAAAGAACTAGAAATGAGGAAATACACAGCCTAAAACACAACATACCTGAAAAAGTAAAACCAGCTCCTTCATCTGAAAAGTTGCAGAAGCATACATGAGCTCCAAGGCATAATTGATAGCAGGGCGACATGCATCATGGATACATGTTTCATCAACACATGTTGTTACTTCTGTTGGTGAAGCTTTTAACCTTCCAGTGTACAAATAATACAAGAAAACTTGGAAAGCTTCATATCCAACGGTGCCATAAGGCACCAATTCCGACATGAGATACCTTGGTTTTCCTTCCTTCCCTGATCCACCCGTTCCTTTCTTAAAAAGCTCATGGAAAAAAGGACTACGCGAGGCCAATACACAGCGATGAACACCCACACACATGTCTTCAACGAGAATCTCAGCATCACTGTAATCATACTCAGCATCAATCAGTAACTTCTCAAGGCTTCCACTGAGCTTACTCAGAGTCAAAATTTCAATATTTGCCCCATGCTCATTGCTGGTAGAGGAAGACACGTTGTGATTACTAGAACCATGTGAGAGATGAGATGATACAAAACTCAAGGATGACGATGAATCATTTGAGTTATCCATGACCCCAAACACCATAGGTTCCAATTGAGTCAAACAACTGGTTGACTTAATTTAGAACCGGAAGAAGAAACCAAACCCCTTCAAGTACCCATCTCAATCGAAAAGCTACCCAACAAATTATACAGCTAAACAAACCAAGCTCTTATAAGCAAAGTTACCAAAGTCACTTGCAAGTCAAGCAACAAAACTCAGATTCCTGGAAAGCATAAATTTTTCATCTGGGGAAGACCCATCAAATAAAGTTTGTACTTTTATCAGTTAACTTGTACGGAAAGAGAAACCCAGAGGCAAGGAAGGATAAAACATTACAGAGTGTGACCCTTAGAGTTAAGAGTGAAGATGAACTCAACAACAGCAGCTTGAGAGAATGAACCAGAATCAAAAAGCTTGAGCAAGAGAGAGTTGGAAGAGGCTTGAAAACGCTGCAAAGAAGAAAAGAAACAAAAAGTGAAGAACATGGCTAGTTTGACATGAAGAATAGTGAAGGGTCTGAAAAAGTCCCTTGAAGCTAAGAAGGGAAGACTTGGGAAGGGAAAGAAAAAGTGAACAAATGAAGAAAAAGTTGACCAATGAATGGAAAGAGAAGATAGGGAAAATAACAGAGAGAGAGATGATGCTCGGTAACCGAGAATCCCTGTTTTCCTCAAAGGGAAACAAAACTGGAACTACCGCGTTGGTTTGTTCTGTCTTTCTTTTTTTTTTTCTTTTTCTTATTCTCTCTCAATTTTTCTTCTTTTCCTAATGCAATAAATAAATATTACCGAGTATTGTCACAGTGTTTTATCAAAATGCATATGTAAAACATGTGATTTGAAAAGGAAAAAGTGGTTAGGGAGTTTATTTAAGCACAGCAGTGAAAGACTTTTCCTCTTGATGTTAATCTCTCACAGCCTCTGTTCCTTCTACAAACGACATGATGATTTAGATTTCATAACTGTTTTAGTTCATAGGATATTAAATTAGATTATAATTGAAAAGGAAAATACTAATCAGACTTTCCCTGAACAATTAAGGGGAAAAAAATCATCTTAAAAAGTGTATATATGTTTTGTCATAATTAAATTTATTCTCTCTGATAATATAAAAAATATGATAGTTGTATGTTCCACCAGTTTCAGTTATAATGTACAAACCAAAGGATTAGGAAGAACATTAACAGCATTTATCTTTCTTTTTCGCTTTTCTGTGATTGATGCTCTTTCTCTGTGCGTGTATATATATATATATTCGGACGGAGTGTGAAATTATAGAAACAAAATTACAGATACAATAGAATATTTTAATATTGGATTGGCAAAAATAAGAAGGAAAGTGTTATAAGAAAAGGCAAGTAGAATTTGAGTTACTTATGACAAAGTGGTGAAGGCTTTTTATAATTAAAATTTATTTTTTGTCTTGTAGTGTGATTCTTAAACTTTCAAAAGTAGTTTGACGTATTCTTTTTATGTTAAATTTTGATATTTTAGACTACAATTGAGTTGTTACTGACACGTTTTAATTAAGTATTAATTTGAACTTTTATTTAAAAAATATATATTAACACGGTCGATTAGAACTATTATATTTATTTATTTTAAAGTTTAAAAATTAAAATATATCAAATTTATAATATAAACAAATTTTAATTTTACTTTCAATTTTTATCAAAAAAACATATTGAACTTTTTTATTATTATTATTATTATCACTTGGAACAGTGGTCCAACGTAAATATTTGTCCTTTAGTGGTGCACCATGTTAAAAATGAACGTGTTAAATAGCAATTTCAAAGAGAATGTTGATTTGTGATTGTCCAATGAAGAAGGAGCACATCGAATTCTGTGCAGATAGAATCGTTTGAATTTGGGTGTATCAGATTCTACTGCTTTCAGTTTTCACATTATCTTTTTTTATTATAATATTTAACCATTTCTTATCTTACGACATTTAGACACGTGTCAGACATATATGCTTTTGACCAGATCCAACGTTAGATCTTAAATTATAGATAGTTGGAAGTAACTATGATGTTACTTTCTTAACAACCATAAATCATCATTTGAAATTAATATCATTTTCCTAAAAGAGTTCATTTTAATGTGGTTACTATAAGCAATTTTATTTTTTTATAACTCTACTAAATAAGTACATATATCAGCACTTTCTTTACACAGCACAATGTCGTATCACATTCAATTTTCAATACTGAAAATTCTTTATAAATTTCTTAATTTATTTGGTACTGTTATCATCACGACTTTCTTCACCTAAGAGACTTTATTTTGATCATAGTATTGAACACTATATTTGTAAATTGTTGGAATCAAGTGTGAGATGAATTTTTTTTTATGACTAAAAATAGACAAGAAAAGCGATATATGAGAAAAAAAACTTTAAAGCCTTTTATTTTAATTTTTTTATTAAAAGTAGTGTTTTCAATATAAGTTTTCTCATAACTTATAATTTCAGGGACTATTATATTATTTTTTACTTAAAAATAAAATAAAAAATGTTAAATCATATACTCAAAATGATACATATCATCTAGGAGTATACATATAACCTTTTTTTTTCTTGTTATTTAGATTTTGTATATTTGTAAAAAGAAAATTCCATAAACAATATAAGAAGTGGATTCAAATTAGATTTTCAAAGATATTGTACCTTGAATATTCAAATTAGATGTTTTATATTTCAGAATACTCAATCAGGTATATAAAAAAAATTTGGAATATGTGTTTTGAAAAATATTTTCGGATCCCAAAATACATTATGAAATATATGTTTTGGAATTCCTTTTATATTTTGATCATTCTGTAGGATATTTTTGAATTTAAGAGATCCTCTAGAACGGTCAATGCATAATATAAACAAAAATGATAAACGGGTATTCCAAAATTAATTTTCGGATATGAAAATAATTTTCGAAACAAACTTTTTTTCGTATTTCAAAAAATATTTTTTTCAGTTTGAGATTTGAAAATACCTCCCATAACAGTTATTTTAGAATATAAAACCAAACTCAGAACAAGCATTATGAAAGTTATTTTCTGGATCCAAAAATAGTTTCCGAAATACCTTTTAAAATACGGAATTTTTTTTGACATTTTGAATCTAAAAATACCTTTTAAAATATCTAATATTGAATATAAAATTGAAAGTGTATCAACTGTGACTCTTTCGTCGCCTTCTGCTCATGCTAAAGGAAAGTTGCTACAAAATAGAGTTAAATATATTTTTAATATTTTAAGTTTGAATGAAATTTAAAATTAGTATCTTTTCAAAAATTTTGACCAATTTAATCATTTATTTTTAAAAAATATGTGAATTTAATTTTTTTAATCAAATTTTGTTAAGTTTCTGATGTTTGAAGCATATTTCATGATAATATTTAAATTATTTATTATTAAAATATTTGAATTATTTTAATATTAATTCAAATATTATCGAGTGTCGGGTATGATAGAAGTGTGACGATGCTGGTGGGAAAGGGATTGGAGAAGGGGGTGCAAGGGAGGAAAAATTAGGTTCACTTTACTATTAACTTAAGGATTGAGCAGATATTTTATTAATTACGGGGTGCAGAAAGAAAATAAAAGTAGGGTGCAAGAAGTAGCGGCCTCTCTTATTTGGTCCTTAGGTGAGAAGAAGTAAAGGATGCGAGGCCCGTTTATGTAAATTGTAATGGCCTCAATTCTGGATAGAAATAAGAGATAAACTTAACCCAAATGATTAAAATAGTTTTACTTTTATTATTCTTTAATAAAAACATTTAACTATTACAACATATTTTATTTTCTCTTTTATTTTTACATAACCAAATAAGAGATTTTTTTTATCAAATAACATACACTTAATCAAACAAATAAATACAACAAAGAATGTATATATAAATATATATATTTGTGTGCAAACTAGTTATTACAATAATTTACAATGCTCTATCCTACAGTACGTATTGAGAAGATATTACTGTGAGAATGATATTAGAAAGCCACGTGGCTAGATCTCAAGTGGCGTAGCAGCATGAGTGAAGATAAACTCCAACGCAGTGGCGCAGATCTCTTCGAAAGGGACATTTGCGGTTGTATCCACGACGAGCCTCGCCACGTCCCCCACGTCATACTCCGTGCACCCTGCGTATCCTTCCAGAAGCTTCTCCAGCTCCTCCCACGTCGCCGGCTTGTGTCCGCCCGCGCCACCGCCGCGCGCCTCCAGTCTCCGGCGCCACTCGCTTTGGTCGGCGGGGCGGCACTCGATGATGAGGAGGCGGGCGGAGAGGGCGTTGGCAAGGCGGCGGAGGCGGTCGAGGTGCGCGCGGCGGGAGAGCGGAGAGTCGAGGAGGACGCTGAGGCCGAGGCGGAGCTGCGTGGAGGCAATCTGACAGATGACGTCGTATGAGAGGTCGTTGAGGAGTGAGGCGGGTGAGGTTAGCAGCAACGGTTGGGTACAGTCTTTGACGTCATCTTTGTCTAACACAGGAATTCCGAGCGATGAGGCTATGGATTCCGCTAACGTGCTTTTCCCGCTTCCTGGGTGCCCTTTCATCGCTATAATCACTTTCGACTTCAACTTTCCCATTTTCTTCTTCCAAACCACACTTCTTCAATTCAGTGCTCATCCTTTTATTTTCACCTTCGCTTTTTTGCAGGTAACTCTCCCAATTTAATATCCACAAATGGCAACAATAATATTGGTGTTTTTTGAGATATTTATTTGTTATATTCATAATAAGTCATTCATCATTCTCATGAAAAGTCATCAATTATATAGTTTTGAGTAATATTTACTCATTCAACTAACGTTAGTTGTTTCAACACATTTTTTATTCTTCTATAGAGTTCATTTATCTAATTTATCAATTGTCAATAACTATGATTTACTTGCTTAGTATTTTTGTCTCACTTAGAGCTGCCCAGAACGTAATGGGTGGAAGTGTCCATTTAATTCATTACTAAACTTTAATTCGCTTTCAAATAAGGTGTTTATTGGTAAAAAAAAAATTAAATGGTTGGATTGAAAAATTGTATGTCTTTCTTTTATTTAAAATGGATTAGAGTTAAGAGTAAAGTAGGTTTAACCATATATAGACACGTCAAAGTGAGCCAACCCGGCTCATACGGGTTGGCTCATCACGAGCCGGGTTCAAAATGAGTGAACCCAACCCGGCTCACTTTCTGGTGAGCCAGAAATTTTGTAACCCGGCTCAACCCACCACGGGTTGGTGGGTTAAGTGGGTTGGCTCACTAATCCACCTAAAAAAATTATTATTTTTTTTTATTATTCAAATATTTAAATAAATTTTTAAGTAACCCATGAGATGACAATCATAGTAAAATTAAGAACCAATATTTTGATCACGCTCATCACCAATATATGAAGAATTATTTCCAAGAAAGTATCCATTAGTCTAAGAAAGCATGACTAATATTACAAATTTTCTGTCATGCTATTCAACAAAATATAAATAAAAAAAATTATACATTTTTTTCATGCTAATTTAGAAAAAATTGTTTATAAGACGGTTACTTGAGTAATTTACTATAAAGATTATAGTTAAAGATTAAAGTATCAACATATATATAACTTGACAATCAAATTAATTAAACATTCAAATAATTCAAATATAATTAAGCAACATTTTAGCATTTAAAAATATGAAATTGTGAACAAATATAATTGGAGTAGTAAATAATTAAAAAATTAAAAGAAAATTTAAAAAAAAAATTGTAAAAAAATGTTGGTGGGTTAAGTGGGCCAACCCACCTTCAACCCGGCTCGAACCCATTTAACCCGTGGGTTAAGTGAGCCGGGTTGAGTTCAACCCACTTTTGAAAAAGTTGAATTTTTCTTAACCCAACCCGGCTCGAACCCGTGGTGAGCCGGGTTGGCTCACGGGTTGAAACCCATTTTGACATCTCTAACCATATATACTATAAAATTTTAATTAAATTTTAAATATTTTTAATTTAATAGGTATGTTTGGGTCTAAACTAACTTGTCCTGATTGGTCAGTTTAATTCAATTTGAATTTGGGTCAATTCAACATTACACAACATGGATCCAAACTTAATAATTCTATTTCGTTTTGAATTAACATGATATAATTTGAACTTCATTCGGATCGACTTGATGTAAGTCTAATTTGACTTAAATTCAATCAATTTAACTTAACTTTATATAATGTGGGATTCGACTATACTCGATTAAATGTGAGCTCAATTAGATTTAACCAAAGGTTAGTCTGACTCAACTTAATCCAAGGTGGGTGTCAAATCAGTTTAGAAGTGTGAGCAAAAATCAACTTTTTAGGATTCGATCAATTTTTTCTTTAATCTAATCAATTTAAAATTTATTTTATTAAAAATTTAATTCATTTAAAATCTATTTTATCAAATCTAGATTTCAATCTAATATATGTTTTGTAAATTTTTTGGATTGGATATCTATTCTTTGAATCCATATTTTCAAATATTTGAAAAATCTAAATATCCAATCCAAAGGCTGAAGATCGAAATGGGTTAGCCCAGACTGAAAGTCAAGACGACTCAATCCAAATTGAAGGTTAAGACGGGCCAGTCCAAACCGAAAGTCAAGATGAGTCAACCTAGACGCAAGGTCAAACTAGGTCGCTTTGGCTGAAGGTCGAGCCGGGTCAGCCTGAGCTAAAGGTCAAGACGGACTAACCCTAACGAAGGTCGAGATGGTCAGGGTCAGGCAAAAGATCGAGATAGGCCGACCTTGTTCAAAGGTCGAAATGGGCGGAAGGTCGAAACGGATCAACCCAAACGCAAGGTCAAACCAAGTCGATCTGGGTTGAAGGTCAAGACGGACCGACCAAGGTTGAAGGTTGAGATGAGCTTATCTGAGCCGAAGGTTGATACTAACCTATGCAGGCTGAAGATCGAGAAGGTCAGTCCAAGTTGAAGGTCAACCGAGTTGACCCTACTCAAAATTTAGTTGAATTATGCCAAGATGGCGCAACCGAATTCGGTGGAGTCGACCTCGATTGAAAGGTCAATAATAGCTAACATGGGCATGAGATCAAGATGAGTTAGATTAGATCGAAGGTCAAGATGGGTTGACTTGGATCGAAAGGTGAGACAGGTTGGCCTTTATCAAGGGTCAAGATTGGTTGGCCAGAGTCACGGGTCAAGATGGGCGAGTCAAACCCGAGGGTTGAGACTGGTTGGACCAAGTCGAGGATTGAGACGGGTTCGGTCGGGTCGACAACACAAGTTTTAGAAAATTCAATTTTATTTTCTTTTATAAAAAATAAATTTTGACTTTTGGTGTTTGAACTTGATCCAAATATTTAGATTTGGTTTAAAAAAAATTCAAACTAGTTATGCAAAGAACAAATGATTTGGATCCAATATCTGGTCAAATTAATTGGATATAAAATGGATTTGGATTGGATCTTTAAAAATCCAATCCATGCCCACCCCTAAATTTAGTATGATGTGAGCCTAACTATGTTTGGTCTAACAACGCGACCTGACTCAACTTTGTCTAACATGAACATAACTCTAATAAGTTTATCATGGGCCTAACTTATCTAGCCTTGAGGTTGCCTTGATTGGACTCAGCTCGAGGTGGGCGTGACTCGATTTTGCTTAAAATGGGTTTGACCTTACTTAGTCCAAGATGGGTCCAATCTAACTTTACACGAGGTGTGCCCTACTTAACTTAGTCCAATATGAGTTCGACTTAACTTAGCTAAAAAAAGGCCTAACTCAACTCAACCCGAGATAGGTCTGACTTACTTGAATCAATGTAGACCCAAGCTTAAATTGACTTAATTTAACAAGAAACCGACTTTACTTACTCTGATAACCCAACTCGACTTGGTCTTATATAGGTCAACTTGACTTGATAAAGCTCAAATGGACTCGATCCAACTCGGTCTAAGGTGCATTCAACTCGCTTTGGTCTGAGGTGCACCCAACATGACTCGACCAAACATAGGTCCAACTTGTCTCTTTCCAATGTGGACTCAATTAAATTCAACATAGTGTAGACCCTATTAACCTTGACCTGTGTTGGACTTAAGTCAAACTATGTACTTGACTTGAATTTGACCCAATTTTATTTATCTTGATTTTAAATTGATTCATAGAGACCGATCCATGATTAGCCATTACCATAAATTTGTTGTTAGCATTTTAGTTATGAATATTTTGTTTGGTATTTTTTATCTTATGAATTTTTTGATCGTAACTCATAGGTTAAGAATCAAATCCTACAGACTGAATTAAGTTCACAAGTCTAACTATGTGAAAGACGTGTTTCATAAAATTGCTTCTTTAATTTTAGATTAATAAAATAAATCACGCCATGTATAAATAATTTTGTTTTTTAAATAGTCTTTAATAAAATAAATATTATGGAAGAATGTAATATTTGTTGAGATATTTTTTGGGATGAAAACTTAATTAAATATAAATATGTATAATTAGTTGACATTATGTTTTAAAATTGTGTTGATTCATTCTTCTCTCACGTCCCGTCACATTATACGTACATTTGATCATGTTAATGCTAAAATATTGGTCTTACGCAATCTATCAATCTATTTATTAATTATTAAGCTTAAACTAAAAAAAAAAAACTATGCTTTTACAGGTGCAATTCTATATATGTAAAAAATTATATGATTTCTATTTAATAGTCATTAAAAATGATTAGTTGCTATCACTTCATTCTAGTTTCTTGTAGTATTAAACAGACATATTACTTGAAAAAATATACTTTCCGAATAAAAAAAAGGTTATTATAACTTAATAGTTAATACCAGAAGTTGCATAACATGTAGAAACAGAAACATATAATAACTATGATGGATGCTAAACTCTGTGTAATTTAACTAGTACCTAATTTTAGGTAAATATTTAATTGTATACATCCGTATATAGTTTGAAAACACGTTTAAGTTTATATAATGCAGTTTTATTTTTTTTTTGTGCTACTACCCAATATTTTATCAGATTCCATATATAATTTTTTAAATTTTTTGTTGGTATAAGTCAGCCAGCTAATAAAATGTGTTGTTTAATTTCTTGTACGGGAAGTATTCATATCTGAATTCATAAAATATGTCATTAATTTCAATGTTAGCAGTAACATATTTGAAAACATTAATTTATGGCACACAGTATATAATATAGAATGAAGAGACTTTAGAATAAACTTTATTCATGAAAACTTAGTGTGCACAAAATAAATAAATAAAATAAAATGAATGCGACCACTGTTCCTTGATTCACAATATAAGACAATAAAATAGCACACACTTTGTTTAAGCGCACCGTATTGTGTAAGCATGGAACGATGAAACAACTTTTGTCCCTTCACAACCCTACTTTTCTTCCAACATCATCAACAACAGATTCCTCATTTTCCGCAACCTTTTATGAGTTTTCTGCACTCAACACACAATATATTCTCATGTCGTTACCAATGCAGAAACACAACTCACGTTTTCCTGATTAGTCTCACTCACACATATCTCACTTAAGTTAAAAAACATTTTAGTACCAAAATTAAATAATAAATGAATTTTAAATGGGAATATTTTCCAAAATTCTTTTCAATAACCATTATTAAATATTATCAACATTTTTATTTATTGAAGCGATTTGAACCCAACACAATAAATGAGATTTATTATAAAACTATAAGAACAAGAGAAGAAGCATACGCAGGTAATAACTGAAGTGATTGATGAAAGGGATTGAAAACTGAGTAGTTACCAGTCAAAACTATTGTTGTGTTTTATTTTTTATTTTTGTTAATTATTTCTTATAGAAAAAAAGAAAAAAATGAGAAGTGTATAAAAGACGCGGGTGCCAACCCAACCATAATATTTCTTCCTATCTCTGCCATCTTCTTCCTCGGCCTCACCTCTTCCAATCGCAATCTAATCCAATCCAAATCCGATTCAACATGTTAGGGTTTTCGGTGTTCCAGATTTTTCCTTCCATTTCTCCAATCACCACTGCACACGCAACGTGATTCCACCACCTTCGCCACTCTCACCTCTACAAAACGCACGCACCAACCAACCGATCGCATTTCTCCCCTACGCCCAATTCACGCCCGTTCCCCCTTCTTCGGTACCTTACTTCCTTCCCTCCTCTCTCCAATGCTGCTAAAGCTTAAACGATTCGGTTATTGTTATCGTTGTTTTTTTAAAGTTTTTTCAAAAGGTTTTACTATGGAGTTTTATGTAATGTTTTTTTTTTTTTTTTTTTTTTTTT
>Ga0214544_1006664_pt1 | contig 21038 bp, 14 predicted proteins | sample CNSS3metaG_FD_160074 | JGI IMG/M metagenome (GOLD analysis project Ga0214544, IMG submission 160074) | Root nodule microbial communities from cowpea collected in UCLA plant growth center, Los Angeles, California, USA - CNSS3 | ecosystem: Host-associated > Plants > Roots > Nodule | place: USA...
ATATTTGTTTAAAGTAAGCAGGCAAAAGTTTGCCAGACATCTTTGCAAAAGATAAAACATCGTGTATGGGTTGTAATAGTATATGTTGACATCATCTAGTATCTAATACAGACAAAGTAGCGTCTATCTTAGACAATAAATTTGAGTACTTTAATGAACACAGATGTTATTTAATATTATCAGATTCAAAAGAATCTGATGTTGTATTTCCAATGTCTGCTGAAAAAGTATATACATATAGTTTTTTATTTTAAATAAATTAAGACATTATGGTGAACCAAGATTACCAAAAGGCGTCCTATATCCCGCCACTTTCCTGTTTTTTTTTTCAAAATGCAAAGTCGGCCTGATAGAGGTTGGTTTTTTTCAATGTAAAAAGTGAAGTCAGGTTGAATGATGAGTCCTCAGATTGAATGACGACTTTACTTAACGGTTTTTTTGAAACGCTGTAATAATATATATATATATATATATATATATATATATATATATATATATATATATATATTAAATTTTGTTCTTCTTAGAGATTATATTTTTTATTTTTGTAAATTTTTGTTGATTGGTACAATAAATTAACATAATAAAATATATTAGATAATAAAAAATTACATAATAAAAATATACTAGAAAATTGGATAAAACAACAAATTATTGACGATAGGGACAGTTGTCCCTATGATGTCCTTCAATTCTACAATATGAACATTTGCTTCGTCTGTTGAGATTTGGTTGATCCATTCATTATGGATTCTAATAGTTGGTAGTTTTCCCCGTACCCTATGACGCATGTTTGGGTCTGGAATGAAGTTTGGTCTGGTGTATGTGGACCAATATTCTTTATTCTTAACTGGATGAAACTGTCTTCATATGCTTTGTTGATGTTGTAGAGGGTATAAACTGGATGGATGTATATGGTTAGGTTTATATGGGACAAAGAGCAAACAACTATTACGTGATGACAAGGCAGTCGAAGAGCTTGAAAATGACCATAATCACACTACCAATCATTTAATTTAACTGTAAAAGACATTGGTACGCGGTGGTCATGTAGAGAAAACATCTTTTGAACTTGAAATTCATTATTTTCTCTTGAGTATCGGTGCACTTGACATATTCTCGCTTGTTGTTGATTTTTTCTAATAATAGAATTTATTTCCTCGGGATACTAGTGGCCACCTCGTAACATCTAGTGTGCATTAACCCTCTCTCAACAAACCATGTTGTAGTCCTTTCAAATGTTGCCTTAATTAGAGCACAAATTGGTAATGAACGAGCTCTTTTTAAAACAGAATTCATACATTCTGCCAGGTTTGTTGTCATGTTTCTAAATCTACTACCCCCATCGTAGGCTTGAGTCCACTTTTGTAGTGGTATCCTGTCGATCCAAGATGCCACTTTCGATGAAGAGATAATATGGTGAATGAAAGAATATTTTTATTACCTATACAGTATATTGTCAATATGCAATATAATGAAGTATATTTTTTCAACTCGTGATTCTTGAACTTTTTGTTGAAGTTTGCAACAATATGACGTATGCAGTATACTGATTGTAGTCCATCTGCTTCCCATTCTACTTCTTCATATTGTAGGGCTGCCAATATGCCTTTCCCCCCTGTCCGTTATCAAGTAGAGGTTTGATTGTGGTGTGACGTACTCCCTTAAGAGTTGAAAAAACTAGATTAAGGCCTCCTTTATTTCTCCTTCCACTATCGCGAAGGCCAAAGGGAATATATTATGTGACACATCTTGAGCGAGCGTTGTTAGCAATGTCCCTTGATATCTTCCTACGAGAAATGTCCCATCTACTTGGACAACGGGCTCGCAATAATTAAACCCTTTGATGTATGGTTCAACAGACCAAAATACGCGTCCCGTAATATAGCAAGAAGGGTCAGGTTGACCATTTACAACTATGAGAGGTCCAATGCATTGAATTATTGTGTCAGGGTTACTTTCTTGTACAACTTTATACCACCTAGGAAGTTCATTGTAAGAGTCTTCCCAATCTCTAAACTCCTTAGCAAACGTCTTTTGCTTACCATTCCAAGCCTTGTCTTATGAAACTGAATATCCGAAACAATTTTTTATTTCAGCTATCAAACTTTTGATAGGTATGGAAGGGTTTTCCTTTATAGAGTTCAACACAATAGAACCATTTTTTATTGGAATCAAGATTGACATGATCAACAGGTTGCATGGTTGTCAAACATGTGTGTGAACAATAAATCTTCCTTATTTCACTTGAAACTGCAATTGCATAAGCAACTCTTAAACGCTATGGGCAACCTTTTTTGTAGTCGACACATCGACATATATATTTCTTAGATTTGCTCTCAACCACCACAAATCTATAGACATTATCAATATGGTATTGTTTGATATATGACAATGTGGACTCCTTTGTGTCGAAAGACATGTTGATACTTAATTGTTGTTCACTCCTAGGAATTGAAGTTTGAAATGAGGTATGATTTGTGTAAGACCCGAGAAACTTAAATAATTAAATAAATAATTATTTAATAAATGCGGCTAGGGAAAGCCTTTATGGCATTAAATGCTAACTGTCATGACGTGGAAAAGTACTAGCTCAAATGGTTGAGAGTCCTTTAGTGTGTGATAGGACTTAGGTTTGAGTCCTAGGTAGGCCAATTGTGTGTTATTAATGGTATTATATATATATATATATATATATATATATATATATATATATATATATATATATGGGAGCGTGATAAGGAGGTATAAAACTCTAAATTTATAGAAATTATCACGAATCATGAATTGGTTGAATGGTTGTGCATTAACTTGATAATGGTGTGGTTGTGTGTTTAAACCTTGGCTTAAGAGAAATAACTTCTTTTTGCTAAATTCAATTTTTGGCATAAACGTGAAGAGTCACACAAACCCTAGCCGTCAAAGGGCAGCTAGAATGGCTGGAAAAGTATCTCAAATCATCCATTGAATGACCATTAAGCTCACTAAATACTTAATTTTTCGTTTTATGGTCATTAACCATAATTAAGGAGTGATTAAAGAGACCAAATAAGCAAAGAGAAAGGGCTGGGGAGTCTGCCATTGGAAGGTGTTGTGAGGAGAGGAATATTCAGACTAGAAATTGTGTTGGGAATAATAGAAAGAATGGGATTGGAAGAAGAGCAACGAAGGTTATTGGCGATCAAGGAGTAATTAAGGGATTTATCAAATTAAGCAAGGAATCCAGGTTAGGGGAGTTCCTATTTGTTGTTTTAAGCTTTAATTGTATGTTTCGTGTTGTGCCTAAAAGAACTGAGACTGTATTCTTTGCATGTATTCGAGTTTCGTTCGGGTTTCTGGAAATTTCCAGAAACCGCTTGGCGGCCATGGGTGACCCGCCAGGCGACACACGTGATTGAACCCAGTTTTCTGGGTTTCCCTATGAACTGCCTAGAGGCTGAGGGCGAACGGCCAGGCGATGTATACTGCGTTGCCAATTTCTTGTTTTTGTTTGATTTATACGTGGCGTTGTGGTGTTTAATTGGTGGAAACTGCATGAAGTCTTGAATGAAATTGGGATTAGGGTTCCTGTTGGAGTTGGTGATTTGTGTGTTCTTTAGGGGCATATCTAATATTTTTCTGCATGGTTTAGGTTAGTGGATGAAGGATGTATAAATTCAAAACTAGTGAGTGAGTTAAATGATGGTATGTATAATGGGCAGTCGAATGGAATAATATGTAGGAGAGAATAAAAGGGTTCTTTGATCGAATGTGGTAAATTGTATGTTTGAAGCTGTAAGTACGGGTCAATTTGTTAGTATACATTACATTTGATGTGGCTTGTATTTTTGGAGAGGAATGATGATAAAAAGATTTGCTCTCATATTAAGGATAATTGTTACTTGATTGATGAAATTATGATTGTGTTGGATTGTATCATTATCCTAGAGTTATTCCTGTTTAGGTATGAATGTACTGCAATCTTGGTATGGAGTGTTTGGGGTCCCTTAAGACCGGTTTGATGTGCCCAAAAACCAGTAGCATTGCGCTACTGGTATGGCACCTAGCGGCGCGGGGCGAGCCGCCAGGCGATAGATACCCAAAACATTAGTAGTGGACACTGGACGTGCATGGCGCCTAGCAGTAGTGTGAGTTCCGCTAGGTGGAAGTGGAGCAACAGAAGCACTGGAAGGCGTTTGGCGCTTGGGGTTGTGAAATGCCCGCCAAGCGGTCTGGAACCAAGTTCCGCCTAGCGACGCGAGAGGCGTGCTAGGCGATTTTGGATGCAAATTTGGCTCGTGAGGAGGATTCCTACACAGCTTTTGGATAAGTGTCAAGATGCGATGCTTTGGTTGAGGGCTCAGTAGACACTCATGCAACAAAGATCGATCGGTGTACTCACCAAAGGGTGTAGAATCAAGAGGCACCTAAAGAAATGGTTGAAAGTTGATGCTTGAGGAATGGGAAAATCTAACTTGGGTTATAGTTTTGAGATGTTTTACTTATTATCATGTTTTTAGTTGTTTATTTTTAACTAAGCTCACCCTATCTGTGTGTGTTTGGCGACGATCATGTAACTCGTTACATGGGAGCAAATGTTGATGCAGGTGAGCATGTGGATGGTTAGCGATGGAGTGGGGGAAATAGCTATGGGAGTTTTTATAGTTTTCTTATATAGAAGTTTATAACATATTTTGTATTGGCTTTATAAACACCTTATATTTGTTATAGTTGAACACCACGGTTTTTATTTCAGTTTGGCGCGTTGAAATAATTTTTTTAAATTTTTCCGCGTTTTGGGAAAGAAATTATTAATAAATAAGGTTATTCATATATTCTCTAAATTTTTATTTTAAATAAGTAATTTCCGAACTTATGCCCATGAACTGGGTTGTGAATATTGCTGAGGTTGATTCCATTGTGAGTATTCAAAAGCCATGGTTTTCATATCATATTCACTAAAATCAGAAAGAATATCATGATATTGACTTGATGGATGGGGATGGGCCATTGTATGCAGAGGTGAACAAGAGATAACTAATGAAAATTTTGGTGGTTTAATCACTCATGCAATGGGTGTGCATGCGCACTTGCCTCTCTCACACAGTTAAAATAGGTGCATGCAAATTTCATTGAAATCTTGTATGCAACAACTTTAATTAATATTGTTGAAAACCACAAAATTATCAGTGCATATTTAATGGAAACACACAACTTTTCCTTTATTACATTAAAAAAAAAAACATAAAAAAGCCAACTACATTAGGTGTAATTGAAATTGTTGACAACTAGGCCAGTTTTAATGGATATTAAATACAAACCGGTGCATGTCAGAATGACTTTGCTTTGCATTTAAAGGAAACCGCTGCTAGTCAAGACGACTTTAATTTCACATTTAAGAGGAAACCAATGCATGTTAGGATGACTTTAATATGGCATTTAAAGGACACCGACTGTAATGGTGATGACTTCAATGTGAAACCGGCTTGGGTCATAACAACTTCCAAGTGAAATAGGTTGAATTGATCACGACTTCTCATTGGAACGTATGCATTAATATCATCTTTGCTTTGTCCAAAAAGTCTAACATAGACACGAGCTACTACTGGAAACTGCACTGCACAATACATGTTCATAAGCACGAGATTCATACAAATAGTGGAATTCAGAGATTCCTCCTACTACCTATGCAATTCACATTGAGAAATCTACATGCAATGGTCTACAAATTAGCCAGCTTTTCCAGTACTAGTTGTCTGCCATCATTGCCACAATTAATTGCAATTTTGAATGCATTCAAAAATAATGGAGTTTGGTAGTTGGACACCAACATTCACGTCAATATAACCCATGCATTGGCTCATTCTACTCACTTTGTTGTGGTTGCTTCATTGTGCATTGATTTTCCAGAAAGACTTGTTCATTACTTACTTTGTTGCTACTATTTTCAAGGTTTGCATTTCTTTTAGTTTTATTTTACATATCAGTTTTTAATCACTAACTTTGATCTCCACAATTTAATTTTTCTATCTTACTCCTAATTTCCTCTCACCCGTTTTTTTTATTTTTTTAAGCATAGCAAACAACTGACACCTTCCTCAAGATATGTCACTTGTAATGTCCCTACTGGAAATTACTTAATTAAAATAAATAAATAATAATATAAAAACAAACCTCATAATTTTATTATTCCCAAACGCGTGATACATAATTTAAATGAAACTAGGGTAATAATATACAAGTTCCAAAATAGCGACTACATAAAAGTAAAACATAAAGAAAATCTCTAGTCAAAGGTCCCCTGCTATCCCTCTCTCCGTAGCTATGCGTCAAAAGCATCACCTAGAATATCATCTGCTCCTATATGACAAGTCACACGATCATCGCCAAACACAAACAAAAAGGGTGAGCTCATAAATTAATTGACACGTCTGTTAATAATATCAAAACACACCCAGCTATATTATTCTTGTTAGTTCTTGGCCAAGACCTTAATACCCCAAGGCTTTTCAACCTTCAATTCACACAAATAGTTAACCTTGGACTCAGGATTTATGATGCTCACACGAACCTGCCCGTTCGTGGTCCTGCCTCTACGAACCTTCTCACTCGTAGTTCTGCTCTACGAACCTCCCCACTCGTAGTCCTGCTCTACGGACCTACCTGTCCGTAGTCCAACACACGTGATCCACCAGCTACAAATCTCCTCGCTCGCAGCATCTCTTAAGTGTGAGCATGGAACATACGAACCTCCCCGCTCGTATCCCCACACGAGAGTAATAGGATATGAACCTCCCCGCTCATATCATCATGTTTTCACCACCATCCATGAACCTACTCGCTCATGGCACATCATCTCCTGATCCAAGTCCCACATCATTGCGTACAGACAACACACGTAACCACTGCCTGCAGCACTGTCGCCTAGCATTACCTAAGCGCCGCCAGGCAAAAATCCTGTGTAGACCGCCTGGCGGGACACCCTTGACGCCAGGTGCCAAGCCTCACCCAAACCCATTATTTCAAAGTCTATCGCCTGGCGGATCACCCTTGCCGCCAGGCGCCACATGTTGGAGGACACTCCTACTAATCCTATCACCTGGCGGTCCTTATCACGCCACCAGGCGCTATATCAGGAGCGCACCAATGACTGTTTTAGCACACTAAACAAATCATACTTCATTCAAATAATACCTTCAAAGGTATTAATACACCCTCATCCATTAGGGTAAGATTCTTGATACTTTGTCACTCCACGCATGGTTTCGTTATCTATAATCCACATTTCCAAATCCCTCTAATCAAGACATAGGATTTACCAAGATTTCTATGATTATCCAATGACTTAATCTAACTAAGGAAATTGACACATAATACAATATCACAAAATACACAACCTTCGTATATCAAATTGCAATAGTACCACACATTCCACCCAATTAACTCCCAATCCATGATACACAATTTATGATTGATACCTTACTCACTAAGGCATGACCATCACAGGTCCCAAGTGTACAAACCTAAAGAAAACCTATGTTTTCCAGAACCTGAAATTTTAATTAGAATTAACATGTTCCCCTTCTTTCATTACCATTCTTACAACTACACATTGCCATAAAACATATCTTCACACCTCTTAACTAGTCTCATTCTCCACTAATATATGTGTATTATTCCTTCCCGTTTCATCACCTAGTTTCTATTACTATTCACTTCCATAGGTCTCTCCCTCGTTTCTAACCACTTAAATTCGCAAAACTGCACTTGCACCTCATCGTCGCCTGGCGGCAAACGGAGCGCCGCTAGGCGGTGTATCAAAACTTAGTAGAAACCTCAATTTTTTTCCATACCTACGAGTAACTCAGCCCCTTTCCAGAATTTATCCCATTGCTAAATGAACCAAAACACATTGATTCGCATATACTTTATTGAACTTCCTTCCGAATTCAATTCTAAATTTTCATTTGACCCTTACTCTTTGGAAATAAACTCCAAATCACTCCTCTCCAAAATCTGAACATGTGTTCATGATTTATCATGCACGATTTTTTTCCAAAGTGTCACCACACACACAAATATCGTCAATTTCATAGTAGTAAATCACTCAAATGATTTACACAAACCAATTCCAGAAGTCACAATGACTCCCGCACAAACAACATCAAAATAGACCCATAACAGTGACACGCCACCTGGTGGTAGTTCATCGCTGCCAGGCGGTTCATAGCAAAAGCTAGAAAACTGGGCAAAAATGATGTGTCGCCTGGTGGCACACACATGATCGTCAAGCGATTTCTGGGCAGAAACATCGTAAAAGAAGAGAATCGCATGCAGTTTGGTTCATACAAGTCACAGTACATTATATACAACTAAAACACATGAAAGTAGCTCCCCTTACCTGGATTCCCCGCTCAAATTTTGAGTTTGGTGTGTGTCCTTAAACCAAAACTCTCCTAGCCTTTGTTTCCACTCCAACAATGACTTCCAGCCTCAACTCGCACTGTAAACCAGCACGAATCCTCTGGAAAATCTCTGCCCAAATCCCACACGAAAATGCAGTGCTTCACTCTCTTCTAATTCCCTTCTCTCTCTAACTTACTACCCTCTTAATCACCATTTACTCCACTAAAACGAAAATTAAATTAAAAAAATTGCTTAATGGTTACTCAATGATCATTAACAGAGTGTTTCTCAGCCCACTAAACTACTTCTTTGCAACTAAGGTTCCTCTGCCTTTTGACATTCATACCAAAAGAAAATTTGGCAAAAAGAAAGTTTATTTCGTCCTTAGAAGGGTTTGAACCCACAACTAATTCAACCAATCTATGTTTCGTGAGAATTCCTATAGTTTTAAGATTACATTATCACTAATCACGTCAAAACATAACATTAAAATAGTATCCATATTCAAATAACAAACAATTGGCACACATAGGACTCGAACCCAAGTCCTTTCAACACCATAAAGTACTCTGAACCATTTGAGCTAGTACTTTTCCACGTCATAACAATCCACATTAAATGCCATAAAGGCTCCTACTACCCGCAATTATTAAATAATTAATTATTTAATTATTTAATTTTCTCGAGTCTTACATCACTATTGCGCCTTCAACATGAACATATTACCAAGGACTTGTGGGAAGGCAACGAACGAGTTCTTAGACCAAGACGAGCTTCAATTTGGATTCTAAACAACCAAGACTTAATTGATCCACGTGTCAAAAATTTAATTGAATAGGTTGGATTTTGACACATCTTGTATATTCCAGACATGGATGTGAACCACCTTCTCATCATTTCCTTATTAGAAAGGTGGAGACCAAAAACTCAAACATTCCACTTCCCACATGGAGAGACCACTATGACACTTGAGGATGTGGCAGTCCTCCTTAGGCTACCGATATATGAAGATGTGGTCACTGATCCCACCATGGTGGAAGACATATTCTCGACCTTCCATGAACAGGGGGTCATTCCACCATCGACGACCATGATAGGAAACTCAATTAGAGTTTCTTGGTTAAATAATACTTTCCAACAACTTCCACGGAATGCAATAACAAATGTTATTGCTCAATATGCGAGCATGTACATACTAACATTGATTGGAAGCATTTTAAATGCTAGACACATTTGCAGCTAGGGTACATGTGATGTATCTACTTAAGATAGCTAACTTGAATGTAGTCAGCAATTATAGTTGGAGGTCTGTAGTTTTGGCCTATCTATATAGTGGCCTAGACCTTGGCATTCACCTAAGCCAGGAAAACGATGGTGGATGCATGATTTTGTTACAATGTTGGGCTTGGGAGAGAATTACTTCTATTGCTCCATAACTTGAGCCTTTAAGTGATGAGGAGGTGGCTAATGAGGATGGTTTCCCCGTTGCAAGAAGGTAAAAGCTAACTTTTAACTTAATTTTTTCTTCTTCTTCTTGCCATGTAATTTAACTAACTTCAAATTGCTACTATTTTTAGGTGGATAAACCTAAATCATCGGACAAATCCTAATTCCATTTCAGTTAGAGAATTTTGCTTGAGATTTGATCAAATACGTACAATATGGTTTAAGGCCTTACAATTTTTAACATTTGAAACTAATGTCTACAATTTTGTTTAAGTTCTTGTGAAGGCCTTACATTCAAAATGAAGTTAGTAGGTTGATTGTGATTGACATCCCTCCAATCGCCAGAGCAACAGTCCCTATAATTTGCTTCGTGATAGTCGAAATCTATCTGGCGAATTGGGTCATGCGTCAATTTGGTTTAAGGCAAAACATCCCGCCTGACCCGGTTAACCTGGATCAAGTTCACAGGGACGACTTGAGGGGGAGAAATGAAAGAGATTGGGCAGCATATCATCACTAGTGGATTGCAATTTGGAATGACTGACAAAATTGGGTCATTCAAGGTACAGTGTTTAGCGGAAACAACCATTTGCGTGATGAAACACCCTACATGCAGTGGTACATAAACCACATTATATATATCTCCATCTACAAAATCTTCCGACGATGAGGTTAGTTTTACTACAATGTTGTACATTTGTTTATCATGCATACTTATTCATGGCAATAACCCTACTATTTATTTTATAGTATGATATGTCACATGAACCTTCCCAACCTGCTTTGCAACCCTACACTGGCCATGTCGAGTCTTCTCCAGATTTTATACATCATCCCCACCAATTTTTTGGACTGTCGTTTATGGGTCACGGTGAAATGTTTGGACATCCACACCTTCAGCATGACAACCCATCTAACACCCCATTCCAACACGTCCTTTCCTCACATGCTTTCTTCCCATCTTAGTCAAGCTATGGTGGTGGTCCATCTCACATTTTTGGCACCTCAACCATGAGAACATCGCTTGCCTATTATCCAAGATCTTCATCATCAATGTCATTCTATCCTCCGCCAATGCCTTCTCAAACCCCCTAAACAACGGTTCACCATCCCCAATTTCCTCAAAGTCATCAAGATGAAGATAATGATGATGATGATGAACCACACCAACAACAACCACCAAGACGATCAACCAAACCCAAAAGATGACCTTCATGTGGCATTGGAGGCCACAAATGATCGTCTTATTAATTTCTACTATGTTAATTGTTGTATTTTAATTTTAATCAATGTTAAAATATATTAATGTTTACCTTTATTCCAATATTATTTTTTTATTTTTAATATTTATTCTTCCAATCAACTCTAATTAAAAAATAATAAAAAATATTTAATTACGTTTCAGAAAAAAAAAAACCTGAAGTGAAGTCGTCATTCAACCTAACGACTTCACTTTTTACATTGAACAGAAATCGACCTCTATCAGGCCGACTTTGCTTTTTTAAAAGAAAAAAGAAATCGACAAGATACAAGACAACTTCACCTGTAATGTCGTCTTGTATCCTGACGACTTAATCCATGTTTTGCAAAAAAAAAAATTAACGGACCTATTTTTACAAATTTGACTACAAATAGACTCTAAAATATAAAAAAAAAAGACCATTATAGTGAACCAAGATTACCAAAAGGCACACTATGAACATGTGAAAAAACCAATATTTCTTCTCTCTATTATTTTTTTAATAAATTATGATAATTAGAATGTCAAAAATAAAATATATATATAATGTGTGAAAATTACAACTACATTATTATTCAAATAATATATCTAGTTAATTAAATACATTATTTTTGAATAATAATGTAATTGCAATTTTCACACATCAATTGCCAATGAAATCCGTTTATAATTCTTTGAAGATGCCGAAAAGCATGAAAAGAAAGGAAAATTGGAGTTCTCGTAAAGGTTTCTCTCGAAGAGTGAGACATGTTAGCCATACCGAATGTGAGGTGTGTGACATGCAAGATGCCATGTGTCAAATAGGTACCGCGTGTTGAATATGTGATGTGACTTGTCCAACATGCATTGTTTCACTTTTTGAGTATGTAAAGTTTTACTAGTTTATTTTTACAAATCAATATAAAAATACAGTGTATTATTCCTTCTTTATTCTTGCACTTTTTATATTATTGTGGTTTATGTTCACGGCTAAATTATATATAACTAAAAAAATTTAAAAAAAAAATAGTTTAATTAATCAGATGATATCTATTTTTGTTTTAAATATGTCAGTTTGATAATTATTTTTAAAAAATATAAATTAAATCTCAACTTTTGAAAAAATGTTTTAATTAGGTCTTTTAAAAAAAAAATTTAACCACTAAATTTGGTAGATTAGTAATTTTATTCGTGATTTTAACCACTAAATTTTAATATAAATATCAATACTTAATTTTATAAGTCATTTTAAATATCAATACTGTTAACGACATTAGTAATTTTTTTTTTAGAGAGACCTAACTGAAGTATCTTTTTAAAAGTAGGACTCAATTGACATCTTTTTAAAAGCGGATACCAAACTGACACATTTGATTGCAAATGGGTACCATTTAACTAATTATCAAAAAAATAAAACAATTAAATCGTAAAGTTTCATTTGATATACTTTGTCAGATTTGTCAATGTAACTATCATCCATTGAATGGTATATAAACTTTTTGTTTGAAATATATTTTATTAGACGTCATGAAAATTATTTAAGAGAATTTAAAATAAAATAATAGAATTGTATATTTTCTGAATGTATTGTGTATTTAATGTAGATCACTCCATATATATTTATATTATTGAATATAATCAATTACAATAAAGACACCTAATAATTAGGAATTAATTATATTAATTTTATAGGTTATGTATCGATTGGTTTTTAGAGATATGTAACAATGGATTATATTCTAACAATCTCCTTCAAGTTGGAACATATATGTCATATGCATTAAGTTTGTTACAAATGTATTCAATATGAGGGCTTTTGAGGACATAGTGAATATGTCAGCCAACTGATTGCTAGAGTTGACAAAGTTAGTAGTGATTTATCCATAGAGCACCTTTTCTTTAACAAAGGTACAATCAATTTCAATGTGTTTGGTTTTTTCATGGAAGACCGGGTTTGATGCAATATGAAGTGCAACTTGATTGTCACAAATAAGCTTTGTTTCATGGATGTCCCCTATTTTTAGTTGTAGTAGTTCCCTAAGCCACGTAAGCTCACAACTGGCTACTGCCATAACATGATATTTTGCTTCTGCAATTGATTTGGTAATTGTATTTTGCTTCTTGCTTCTCCATGAGATAAAATTTCCTCTGATAAGAACATAGTGCCTAAAAGTGGATCTTCTATCTGATGGTCATCCACGTTGTCCACATCAAAGTAACAAGTGATCTTAATACTGTATTTGTCTTCATGCAATAATCCTTATCCTGGAGCATTTTTTATGTATCGAAGAATGTGTGTCACAACATCCCAATGGTTATCATAAGGAGCATTTAGAAATTGGCTTACCACACTAACTGCAAAAGTGATGCTGGTGAGATAGTTGAGTCTGTCTACTAGGTGACGATATCTTTCTGAGTCTTTCAATGGCCCCCCTGACCTAGAAGAAGCTTGATTTTGAGATTCATAGGAGTATCACAAGGATGACAATCAAGCATAGTAATTTCAATGAGAATGTTCAAGGCATACTTTCGTTGATTAATGATAGTTCTAGAACTAGATTGGGCAACTTTAATGCCTAAGAAATATTTTAGAGAGCCCAAATCTTTAGTATGAAATTACTATGAAACGTATTGTAACATCCTAGTTGGATATTACTTAATAAAAGAAATAATATTTGAAATAATTCGACATTTAATATTCATTCCCAAAAGCGGGAAAATTTAAAACTTTATTCAAATGCCAAAATCAAAATCCATAATGTAAATAATTACAAATTTTGAATTCCAAAACCAACTTAATTAAAATTACAAAATAACCAAAACAATTTTTTAAATAAAATCCTAATAGCCAGCCCTCATTCTGGCTCTATGCATAACTAGCATCACCTAAAACAACATCTACTCTCATGTGACAAGCCACACGATCATCACCAAACAAAATCAAAAAATGTGAGCTCAAATTATCATAAACATACATATTTAGTAACATAGACACCTCACCCAAGATACTCTAACTTATCGCAATACTCATTCTTAAAACCTTTGTTGCCCAAGGTATTCTGAATCATTGTCTCATCACCTATATGAGACTAAACTATCAATTCATATCATACACATACTTGACCATGGCCTCAAGATATATCATGATTCCACGAACCTGTTCGCTCGTGGTGCAACCTCTACGAACCTTCCCGCTCGTAGTCCAACCGTTATGGACCTCTTCACCCGTAATCCAACACGTGTGATTCATGCAGTTGAACCTCTCCGCTCGCAACAACTCTAAAGTGTGAGCATGAAACATAATAACCTCCCCGCTCGTATCCTCACACGAGAGTATCATTTATATGAACCTCCCCACTCATATTAATCACGCGTTCCATCACCAATCACGAACCTACCCGCTCGTGATAATGTTAAGCATGTCCTGGCCTAAGGTCGTCAATCTCAAAACATGCAAAACACATAACAAAAGCATCCTGACCCTATGCGCTATCGTCTGGCGCAACCTAAGCGCCACTAAGCGACAATACAATGCAGACCGCTTGACGGTCACAACTCACTGTCGAGCACTAATTTCTCAAAGGCTTCCCTAATCCTTCCTATCGCCTGACGGTCTCCCCTATACTGCCAGGCGCTATACCAGTAACATGAAAGTTGCTAGTTTAGCACCCCAAAAGAGGTTTTAACACCCCAAACAATCAAGGTAGACATCCACAACACTCTAGTGCATATACATGTAGTCTAGTATGACTCAATTGCATCATCACCCATCACATACATCAATTATTCATCCATATATGTATATAAATATATATATATATATATATGTGTGTGTGTGCGTGATGAGTTCATATTTTTTTCCCTCATTTTATGTTTAATTATGGATTTTTAATTGAATTTTGTCCTTAAAAGATTGATTTAATTAGGATTTCTTATAATTGGGTTTATTGAGCATGAGATACAAAAAGATGTTAAAAATAGCTTTTTAGTTGCATAAATATTTTTTAGATATTTTGAGGTGTGTTAGTGGAGCTATAGCTAAGTTGCACTGATGAAGGTGTGGAAATAAATTTCTTAAAGCTTCATCGCACCTTAAAGATAATTCCAAGAATAGGAAATTATCAAAATCACAAAAATCCAAGCAAAACATTGCATGAAGATGACAAGAAAAGCTTCAAAAGTGAAGAAGTTTGGTTAAGCCAAGAAGAGGGAACGAGCAACAAAATTTAGACCTTGTGGTTTTCTCTATCTTTTTCCAGAAGACAACTTTGATAATTCATAAATATTTATGATAAAAGATCATTTGAGAAAATATATCTTTAGATATTTTATTTGATATTTTAAATAATTATTATTTAATTATATCATAAAATATCAAAAGATAATAACTACAAAATCTTTTTAAGTATGACAAGATCTTCTTGAATCTTTTTAGATCTCCACAACAAACAAATATATCTTGAAGATATTGTATTATGTAGAAGATAATTGGAGGAGATTACAAGAGGGGCACAATTGGAAATTAGACAGAAATTAAGTTGCTGAATAATTAATTAATTAAAGATTTTTGATTAATTATCTTTGATATATATCAAATTATCAACAAAGGAAATCTTCAAAATATTTTAGAAATTGATAAAATATGTTAACTATTTGAGAGATATTATATCAAAAGATAAAAGATTTCAACAATAGAAAATATAAGATTCAAGTCCAATCAAGACCTATATAAAGAAACCAAGTGAAGCAGAAAGGATAAAAACAAGCTCGGCACTTCGGAATTTAGGAACCCTTAAGGGGGCCTAATTTCGTTTCATTTCTATCTTTCTCTCTCTATTCTTCTTCTATTTTTATTTTATTTTGTATTTCATGGAGTGCTAAACTTCTTGGGTTGATTCCATTATAATTTCATTATGGATTCTGAGGTTAGAATGAAATAATTTCTTTGTTCTTTTTATTATTGTTGATATTTTAATTCATCTATGTCTTTTATTTTTGAATCACGTGAAAAGTAATGGTTTTTACATCATAGCTAATTAGTGAGATGTTTTTACAAAAACCCTTGAACTCATGATTTTTGCACCATGCGAGAAAACCTCGAATTTTCAAAGCCTGATCCAATTCATCCAATTCCATAGGAATTTATTCTAATTTTGTTTTTCCAGTATAAATATGCATTTAGTAACAACATCTGAATACAAAACCACAATTATACACATTTAATCCCATTCCCAATTCCCTTATCAAATACTCATGTGTATGCGTTTATCAAATCATCAAGATACATCACACAATGACAATTATCATCAATTTATATAGAATTCACGCAACACAAACGAGATGGATTTATAAGTTCAACGTGTTCCAGAACCCTTAAAACTCAAAAAACAAACAATATTATTCGTGTCACCTAGCGGGCCTTGATTGTTGTCAGGCGGTTTCTAGGCAGAACCCAAAAAACTAGTTCAATCAAGGTGTGTTGCCTGGCGGGCCACGCATGCCGCCAAGTGGTTTCTGGGTAGAAACCTAGAATTACGAGAACTATGAAAATTGACAGTAGGGGAAGGGCAATTATGCTTCAATACATTACAAAATACATTATACACGAAATAAGCAATTATGTGCAACTCCCCTTACCTGGAATTCTTGTTCCAATGCAATCCTAATGTTCCTTCTTGGTCCAAAGTTGATCCACTCTTGACCTCTAGCAGTAGCAACACTATTCCTAGTCTCTTACTCTCCCTTAGACCTAAACTTAGTGCTATGAAAACTCCTGTAAGATGCCTCACTAAAATGCCTCCTCTTTCCTCACTAGCACTCATCTTTCTTCTTAGTTTCCATCCCAAAATTAATTAAATAAAAATTAAAACGAAATTAAAAGGCTTAATGGCCATTCAAGTGCCATTACTTGAGTTCTAGTAACCACCCAATCTCTACCTCTCTGCCTTCTCTTAAGACGGCTAGGGTTTCTGATCATCTCCTAGGAATTATTTATCGCTAGCTAAGGTTCGAACTCACATCCACACCTTTACTAAGCATATCCACAAACTAACAAACCATCACATGATTCTTGACATTTTATGCACATATCGCTTTATAATCTCATGTCACACAACCATGCATGCATCCAAAACAATTAAATAATTAAAACATCACACTAATGGCATACATAAGACTCAAACCTAAGTCCTCTCAACATAACCAAGTACTTTCAACCACTTGAGCTAGTATTATTCCTTATCATAACTGTATGCATTAATTAATATAGGGATCCCTTTACTCTCCTTTTTATTAAATAAATGTTTATTTATTCATTTAATTTTTCCAAATCTTACAAGTGTTCTTTGAGTTGTCGAATTTCAATCTCATCATCACCCGTGATGACAATCTCATCAACATAAAGAAGGTAAATGCACTTGTCATGAGAGGAATGAAAAGAGAAGATAGAATGATCAGTCTCACACCTCGTCATGCCAAACTGAATTAAGGCAGAACTAAAATGACCAAACCAAGATCGAAGAGATTGCTTCAAACCATAGAAAGACCATTGAAGCTTATAAGCAAAACAAGAATCATCGGGCGCAAGAAAACCAACAAGTTGATCCATATAAACTTCTTCCCCTATAGTTCACCATGTAACAATGCATTTTTAATATCTAGCTAATGGATAATCCAATGATGAATAGTAGCCATTGTCAAAAAGAGACAAACAAAATTTATTTTGGCCATAGGGAAAAGGTGTTCTCATAATCTAGACAAAAAACTATTTATATCCTTTGGTGAGCAAACAAGCTTTTAATCGATCAATATGACCATTAGGTCTAATTTTCACTATATAAATAAATGATAGCTAATTGTTTTCTTGTCAAGAGGTAAAGGAACAAATTCCCAACAGCCATTAGAATGTAAGGCTACCATCTCCTCTACCATTGCTTGACGCCAATCGGGATCAACCATGGCTTCACTTGTAGTCTTAGGAACAGCCACAAAATCCAAAGAAACAAAGGAGAAATAAGATGGAGACAAATTTTTATAAATAATGGTAAAAATATAGAGAGGGTTGGGATTATAAGAGGAACAAGTACCTTTTCGTATCGTAATAGGAAGTTCAAGTGTAGGAGGCGTAGGCAAGGGATGGTTGGAGCAGAAGATGATGCTTGAGGATTACTAGAGTGAGTCACAATTAGAGTTTGAACTCGTTTATGGTATGAAGAAAAGGACGTTTGATAAAGCCTTTTTGTCGCCTAAAAGACTTAGTCAAAACTAATTTCCCCTTAAAAATTGTAGTATAGGGAGAATCTTAGGAATCAATTTGTGAACATGGCTAAAGTCAAATGCAAATTTTGTGCTTGAATTATGGTGGGGAAATTTACTCAAAATCAACTCTTAAAAATTTTAAACTCAAAATCATCAAATGCGAAAAATGCTAAGAACAATACATGAATGCAAGACATATAAGGCACAAAATGGTAGGGAATGATAAATTAGCTAATCCTAAATACTCAAAACATGTTTAATGATCAACATTATGTTAATGCAATGCTTAAATTTGTCCAAATTCATCAAATTCGAAATCTGCCCAAAATCAAGAACATGTTCATGAGCAAGGTACATTGTAACCTCGGATTGGGATTTTTTGATGATGCAATTGAAAATGTAATGATGCAGAATGATTATAATTGACCTCAATTGCATTTAGAAACTAGAATACTCGATTTGGTGCACTACACACAAAGTTCCTAATTTCATGAACCTTAATTCCCAAATTTGAGCAAAAACACGACGTCGATCGTTTCGACCAACTCGTGAAACGAAAATGCAATTAAGAATGCATAACACTTCGTCATGATGCCATGGACGAAACCCCCAAAACAATTTGCACCAATAATCATTAAAATTGCACAATCATTGAATTATGTAGAAATGTGAATTGATGAGATGCAGAACTTTGAATTTGGCGATTCATGGAAGGAAATGTGAAATTGATGATTCAAATCACTTTGGGAACATCCAAGGATGATGAACAAAACTCAAGAACAAATCAAAAAGCTTAAATCACGTGAAATTGAAATGCAAAAGTGTATCTACGTTGAACATGAACGAGAAAAATGCAGAGAAACGTGAATTGATGAAATGGTGATGAAATTAGGTGTGTGATGGTTCGAAATGGTTTGGAATCATCCCAAGATTGTGCACGAATTTAAAAGACTCAAAATGATTAAGAAATGAGTGAGAATTCCATTGGAATATTAACTATGGTGTGTATGAATCGTGAAAATGGTGTAGAATTGGGATTTTGGTGATTTGATGATGGAAACCCAAATTTAAACTTGTAACTAGTTAAAGAAACTTAAAAGTGATGTGTGTGAAGTGGTGGAATGAAGATAAACTCGAAATTGTAGCAAGAGTGCAATAAAGTGGAGAAATATGAGTGAAATGAGCTTGGCTACTACCATTGGTCTTGAATCCAACCCAATCATCTTGTTTACTCTGAAACAATGATCTGTAGAGGTCTATTGGACACACCAATTCATCCAACCAGTCACTTTTGCACACTTCTTGCTTTTCCAAAGTGGAGTTCCCTTTCACAGTAAGTGTCTTAAAGTGCTACAAATGGTTGCCTTTTGATTTGGGGTCCAAATGGCAAAAGTCAACTCTAAGGTCAAACATGCTACTTTTGCACACTTCATGCTTTTCCACAAATTTGACCTTGTTTCTATATGAACTTCTAGGCCTTCAAATCTTCCATTAAACCTTGCCTAAGTATATAGGACCTACAAATTGATCAAAATCTCAAGTGGAAGGATTAACTCTACCTAAACATTACTTGAACAACTAAGCTAAAACTAAGACTTCTGCTCAATTGGCCCTAAACATCAAATTTTGGTGTTTGACCACTTCCAACAAGTGTAATTAGGCATTTATAATGATTCCATAAGGTCAAATCACTCAATTTGGAACAATTTCAAAAAGTCAACTCTAAAGTAAACTATGTTATGGTTTATAGGCTAAATGAGCAAAATTTGACTCTTAACACTAGGTTTGACTAATGTCTATTGCTTATCCATTAATTGTTTTGTTTTTTCTGCTTTTGTCCTTTAATTGTAGATCATTGATTTTGTTGTTGTTTTGCTTCCTTGTCTTGACAGATCAAGAAGTCAATAACCGTGGGTTTGATTGGCTTGCCCAATGTGGGGAAGAGTAGTCTTATTAATAGTTTAAAAAGGTCTCATGTTGTCAATGTTGGCTCTACTCCGGGGTTAACAAGATCAATGCAAGAGGTTCAATTGGACAAAAATGTTAAGTTGCTAGATTGCCCTGGTGTTGTTATGCTGAAGTCTCAACAAAATGATGCTTCCATTGCCTTAAAAAATTGCAAGAGGATTGAGAACTTAGAGGATCCAATTAGCCCAGGTATACCAAGTCATTTCCCCCTCCCTTATTATCTGGTTATTCAGGTGTTTATTTGCATTAATTCAGTTTGAAATGAATGGTAGAAGATTTATAGGTATTTTACATGAAAAAAATAGTAAAAGAAAATGAGCTTGTGACATTGAAGAATTCTATTCAATTCTACACAGTTTGAAGTATTTTCTAGTGCCTATATATATAAGGGTGCTTTTTGTCTTTAAACATGTTATTTTTGTGTAAATTTCTTATCCCCTTTTCCTCCATTTTCTCAAATAGAATTACTTTCAATTATAAATTCAATTATTTTCAGAATCGTTCCCTCTTTACAACTTCCCTTTACTTTTGTGTTAACAATGATGGTGTGAATGAGGTTAGTCCGTGGGTCGCTGGGTGTGTATATTGTATTTTAATATATGGTTGTGTGTGGTTTGATCTAACCATTCTTCGAATGTCGGTGATAATAGCACCCTTTGGTTAAATCTTGTCACTTACCCTAGTTATAAAATGGAGTTTTGTTAGGTTTTAAAAATGCAACTGGATAGGTGATGTTATAGAACATTGGATTTTTTTATGCGTG
>Ga0214544_1006665_pt1 | contig 21037 bp, 18 predicted proteins | sample CNSS3metaG_FD_160074 | JGI IMG/M metagenome (GOLD analysis project Ga0214544, IMG submission 160074) | Root nodule microbial communities from cowpea collected in UCLA plant growth center, Los Angeles, California, USA - CNSS3 | ecosystem: Host-associated > Plants > Roots > Nodule | place: USA...
CGCGCTGTATCTCATGCTGCGAATGTGCAGTGAGGGACAGAGCCAAACGGGTGTGTGACTTAGTCTCGCCCACAGAGAGGGTCGATCAAGCCAAGCTTCCAACCGAAACGTCCGTTCTGCGCGAGGTAAGTCTTTGAAAAGCTTGGTGGGCGCACCAGGGCTCGAACCTGGGACCCGCTGATTAAGAGTCAGCCGCAGGTTTTGAAGAATCAATGACTTGCCGGTCGCACTCTGGGGCTTAACCGGCCGGGAATGGGTATTCGTCGCACGATCGTAGAGCTCCGCTGCACCGCCTGTTGGCCAAGTGCTTGGACGCGGAGGCAGAAGTCGCACAGCGAAATCAAAAATCCGCTCAATTCATCCAGCGATTTCAAGGCTCATTTGGAAAAAACGGCTGAAATGCCCTTTAGCAAACTCAAGCTTGGGAGTCATCTCCAAGCGAAGACGGCTTTTCTCCAAGCGAAGACGGCTTTTCGCACTGCATCACTTACCGCAGGTCCGGTGACAAAATGCACCGACGGACCGCGGATGGGCCTAGCGCGAGTGACCCGAAGCATGGTGATCATGAATCGCTTTGCCAGCGCCTCGCCGTAGTATGGCGCCACCAGGTCTCGCGCTAGAAGAGGCACATTCGGGTCTGCGACCAGCCCGCCGACCGGCAGGTGCATCAACCGAAGCGACTTCTCGTCATCGATGTCGCTGTAGAGAACGACATTGATGAACTCCTCGATGTCACGAATGATTCCGTGCCAAGTCGGCAGCGCACCGCGCGCATCATACTGTGCCAGATGCCTCGAAATAGCCTCGCCGTGAAGCCCGATTTGCTCGTCGATCAGACGGATTGCCTCTTTCCGCCCGACCAGTTCGGTGCAGTCGCTCAGGACCTTCCCCTCCCCTGAATCCGAATAGCTTTCCGGTTGTCGGAAAGATAGTCGACGCATTTGAAGAATCGAATTTCGCTACAAAGCGATTCGGCGAAGCGTCATCCTCCAAGCGTTCCTCAACCCCTTCCTGAATCGTTATTCCTCATCGTTCAAGCCCGTAAACGACTGAAACAGCATCGCGGCCGTGACTTCATTTCTTACAACGTCCATTTCTGCGGATGGTCCCGCCTTGAAGTGCCCTCGTAACGCGAGACATGCCTGAAAGGTTTCAACCCGCGAAGCGGCGGTTGTAATTTGTCTCAAGGCGGCATGATGGCGATCGTAGTCCCCGGCTCTCACCATTTGGGGCAGCATGTCGATGATCGGAAGCACGGTCCCTTCCCGTTCTGCAGCCTTATGGGCGACGATCTGTCCAAGCACGCCACAGAGGAAACCGAAATCAGGGGCAATGCGTATGGCGAAACGGCGTGCACGCTGCGCCGTGGACGATCGATTTGCTTGTTGTTTAACCTTTCCCTCGTGCTTCCGGATGAAGGTGAGGAGCCAAGCCTCAATCTCAACAAGCGTGCGTCCTCCACACCACATCGAGACTAACGTCTGAAGCGCATCCAGTATCCGCCTGGCTGTGGCTTTGGGCGCTGTCGTATTTGTGTAGGCTCGGCCGAAGACCGACTCGAGGGCCGCCTCCCTGACAAAAATCGTCAAATCCAAAGGGTGTTCAGCCACGACATCGAGCAACCATCTGATCCAGTCTTCGGTTGCGGTCTTATCAACCGGCGCCTGATCAAGCGCCTCCTCCAGCCGCTCGATGAGTCTTGGAGGAATACCGTTCCGTACAGCGATCTCCCGCTGCCAATCGAGAACGGGCGGATCTTCCAGTTGCTCCTCGGCAGCTTTGAGCGCGGTACGGCAGCGTTGGAGCCATCGATCCGCTCCTGGAGCATCAGCTTCTTTCAGCCGGAAGTACCCCAGAGAGCGACGGACAATATCGTCGAAGCCGCTCTCGCCCGCTGCTGTGACAGCCGACAAACGCCGGATAACCGACTGCATTTTCGGATCGGTATCGGCGGATACCTCGATCTGATCGAGCAGCAACTCGATCGGATCATAGATTTCCTCACAGGCATCCTGCTCGGAAAAGACCGTCTTCAAGATTCCTTCCTCCGGTAGAGCGAGGTTCGCTCTCTCTACTCCAATCGGCTGTGCAGGTATGACGATTGCTAGCCCGGTTGCTGCGTATGCCGCGCGCCCGGCCCTTCCTAGCGCATTGAGTATCTCGTGAGGACGCAGATCCGTGCGGGGACTGCCACTTGGGTCATCAACCGCGCTCCTGTCGGTGCCTGCGAGGATCACCACGTCGCACGGCAGATTCAATCCTTGCGCAATGGTTGATGTCGCGGCGACCACATCGAGGCCCAGATCGTCGCTTTCGATCTCCCTGCGAACCCGGAAAACGCTTTCCGTCAGCCTCCGCTCCAGGGGGAGCAGATCGCCATGGTGTACGGTCGCCCTGCACCCAGAGGGATCGAATGTGGCTTCGGACGATCCCACATCTTTGAGAACCGACTTCCGCATCTCCTCCTGCGCCTCATCCAACGCGATCGTAGCCCGCGCCAGGAGTCCATTGATCTGATCTGCAACGCTTCCACATGCCTTGGTATCGTTGCAGAACACGATCACACGCTTTCCGACGGACGCGTAGTCCGCGGCAATCTGCGCAGCGACTTCGTTCCTGTTCGATGTAAATCGGCCCCTGGCGTTTCTCACTAGCGGCGGCCGTCGATCTGAGAGTGCTTGCACGACTAGTTTTTCCGGCCTCTTGGGGTGCCAGCCTGAGATCAACGAGAATAGCCCGAGCGGCTGTGCGGGAACGCGGTTCTGTGCCGCCTTACTTTTCATCCTCAGTGCTTCTTTCGCGGCCTGAGCAACGTCAGAGCGGTCATAGATGACACAAGAGCGAAGTTGTCGTGTTGGCTTCCAAGGATCGTCGAACGGCTCGACCTCCCTTCCCGTCACACCGCGCAGCCAACGCGCAATTTCGGCGCCGTTGGCGACCATGGCAGACAGCAGCAGCAGGTCCGCTTGCTTGCGATGACGGAGAAACGTCAGAAGCGCCAGCATTGCGTCGATCGCTCGCGCGCTCACCTTTGATGAGGTTTTCGGATCGTCTGCACTGATGAGATGAAATTCGTCGAATACAAGAAGCCCTACCTTTTCAAATAGTTCTGGTGCGAAACCCAAAAGGGCAAGGCAACGCTCTGGCGTCATTACGGAGAACCGTGGCAGCCTCTCACCAAGCTCCTCGAGGGCGACGTCTTCGACAACGCTGACCGCCTCCAGGCCCCCGATTTGCGCAGACATGTCCGTTTCGACCTGATCGACCAGAGCATGCGTTGGCGCTAGGTAGACGACGCTCTCCCCCGCACATAAGGTCGCTGCAATTTTCAGAACAGATAGAGTTGTCTTTCCCGAACCGGTCGGAGACGTCATCACCATCGATCTGCCGCGGTTCAGGTATCCGGTCCTGATTGCCTTCAGATGATTGATCCATAAAAACGGACGCGATTGCGCCTGCGAGAGGAGCCAGTCGGCCCAGGCCTTCGGCTGCGCACCGGATGGTGTTGGAAGCCGAACTAGCATTGAAGCCTGCATGCCATTGACGAGGCGGCTCAAGAGCGTTGCCAGATGATGCGGCCCCGCAAACTGGTGATGTACCGTTCCCTCAAGCCCCAGCTTGAACTCTACTGCCGATGCCTCCGACAGACGGATGACCCGGCTCAGCCTTGAACGGACCTCCGCGTCAGGAGTGGCGCTTCCGCGCGCCTCCTGACCGAGTCCCTGGACAACATACGCACATTCCCTCAGAAGGAGGTCGGTAGCGACTTCGCGGCTGTCACCCTGCGTAATGAAGTCTTCGTCGAGGTCACGCTCTATCAGCGGGGTGAGATTGCCGGTTGCCAACTCCCGAAGGCTAAGAATCAAAGATCGTCGGACGGCCCGCCGTTCGCCCCTGGCCCTCAGTTGACCTGCAACTTCCGCAGCATCAGCCGCGCGGTCGGCAATCAGGAACAGGAGCGTCGCCGAAATCGACGCTCCTACAGCATCACCCGAAACAAGCGTCGGCCGGTCTAATGCGGCTTCACGAACGCGGCTCAATATCTGATGAGCACTCGCTGCGACGAAGGCCGCAGCACGTGTTTGCTCTGGTCGAAGATTGAGTGCGACATAAGCCTCGAAGGTCGAAGCAAGGCGCCTCACCCGGTCGATCACATCGCTTGTGATCGCAGATGCCCCCAGAAGGCGGACTGTGGCCAGCTCTATGTGCGCGGCCGTAAGTATTTCGTCCAATATTTCCGGGTCCAGACCAGGCAGGTCCGGTGCTTGGCGTAGAAGAACGCGGGAACTTGGATCAAACACCGGCGATCTCCTTGACTTTCCCCGCCACCTCGCCTGCGAGGAGGGCCAACCCACTCCGCACGTTGTCGAAGGCCAACACGCCGGCCGTCCGCGATTCGAGCGAACCACCGGCCACGGCTTCAAAGCCGGCAATGATGTGCAGAAAATTCCCTGCCTTGCGCTGATCTTCGCCTGTCGCCACGGCAACCCTGAACTCGCGCGCGCCCTCCCAGAACACGTCGTCAACCGCCGTCTCGGGATCGATGTTTGGGACACTCTTGAGCAGGGTTACGAGTTCGGCGAAGATCTCATCGTCGCGATCACCGCTAAGAATAGTCCCGATCTCAGGCCATACGCTGGAACTTATGAGGCTACGGGGTGATTTCGAAGCCTTGTCCTCACAAAGCACAATTCGCTTGATCTCGCGTCCATTCGCATCCAAGTCGACGATAAAACCGTCAAAGCCCTTATCTGCCTGCCGCACATGGGGAGCGGTCATATAGCCATTCGGAAGAGCCATTCTCGCGGCGACCCACGAGATATGTTGGAACAGTAGGCCGTCGCGATGAATAATGGATGTTCTGATCCGCTTCTCCGCGGCTTCCTTCTCCGCGTCGCTGCCCGACCGACGCAACTCTAGGTCTTCCGCATGCGGAGCCGTCAGCTTTCGCACGACATTCTGTACCACCTTGCCCTTTGAAGCCCGTCGGCGCGGCTCCAAGGCATTGATCACGCGCTGAGCGTTTTCCTCCTGTCGCAAATACAGGTAGGCAATAACTTCAATCAGCTTGGCACGGCTTTTCTTGTTAATCGACCATTCAGAAAAATTGCATTCGGTAGTAATGGACGTCTTTAGCGAGAGCGGCATTCTAAATCGCTTCCGAATCTACGAATACTTCCGTGTTCAATCTGAGCGCGCATTTCACCGAAGTCACCCGTTAAAATGCCAATTGTGGTCTCCCGCTGGTCGCTAACGCGCGGCACGCGGTTAGATCGATAAACCGAACCATGGGAGGATAGCTCGAGAGGTAGTCTTCGAGCGACCATCCAAGTTTGACACGATCCCGACGATCGGATTGGGCACGTTATGTGCAAGAACCTCGAGTGTTCGCAGTAAGCCGAAGGTGGTGAACTTTCGCGCAATTTGAGCACGTAGAGGGTCGGACGGCACGATCACGAGAAGCGGCGCCGGGTCGTACGCCGCAAGGATCGATAACATTGTTTCGGTCTTACCGGTCCCTGTGGGCATGACGACGGTGGCCGGCTGGCTGAACAGGCTCCAATGCGCGCCGACTGCATGCAACGCACCGACTTGGGGCGGTCTCAGGGCTTGCGACCGCTCCCCCTCTGCACGAAAGCTAAACTGTCCGGACCACTCTCGAGCCTGCTTCCTTGCTACCCCCGCCCAACCCTCTCTGGCTACAGCCTCTTCAAAGGCTTTCAGGCGACGGTGTCTTAGCCACTTAAACCTTCCATCTCCGAGGTTGCGAAGAACCCCGTCAATACCTGTTGGTAACTCAACCTGAGCCCGAGCCGTGACGACAACAGTCTCTCCGGTGGAAAGCCTGTATGTCGGCTCGCTCCTTTTTGGCGAGACCGACACCTCACCGAGGAGAACCATTTCGCACGGGCCGCCTTGGGCGAGCACGTGCCGAATCTGACCGACAGAGACCGTCCTAACGATCTCAAGGGCGGACCGCAAAAACTGCCGGGGCGGCTCAGATTGAGAAAACAGAGATGGTTGATCCATTTGCTTTTTTGGCTAAATACGACTCACGGCCGCAAATAAACGAAGTGTACTTGGCAATCCCTACTCGTCCAAGGCGAGAGATTGCTGTTTGGCGGAAACTTCCAATGACCTGCTCCGCGATGCGCCGTCAGAGAACGAGCTGCGAACCAGTCAAGTGCATATCATTATGAAAAAAGACGCATCATTTCTGCTTGTTGTAGCGCGAAATTGCATTTTTTCAGCGTGATCGACGTATAGACTGCTGGCCACTCTCGGCCGTCCGTGTGGACAGCAGAACCTCGGTGCTGTCTCGCCGAATTCATCGAGCTTGCACCAATGTGACGGTCGAGGTTTTCGGTAGCGCGTCTTTGGAGGTGGCGGCTGTTATCACCTGTGACACCAAGTCCAACACCTGCAGTGAACGCGCCTCTTCGGTGCTGCCAAAGGCAGGTGTCGGGATGAAGAAACTCTCGCCGCCATAAGAGACGGCAACGGCAGCTCCGGCGGGGGCTGGAACGGCCCGCCTGACCTCGAAGAGCGGAACCGTCAGTCTTCGGTTGTCCTTTTCGACCAGGACCTCGGGTATGAAGGGATGTGTCGAGTAATTCTGTGCCGCGATCAGGTCGCCGAGATAGTACAGGATCGCTTGCGTAGTACGCGGCTTGAATGGGAGTTCAATCTCGAGAAGCCGCAATTGTCTTACGAACGTCTGGAAGGTCACCATCGCACATAGATCACGGCCCACATTTAACAATGTCACGGTCGCATGAGTTTCCGGAAAGTCCTGACAGCCAGCCTTATCAAAGCGGTCGCGATCGTTGTCGATCGCCTCGCAGATATCAGTATCACGTTGGTTCGCTCTCGCCCGACATCTCGCCGCAGCTTCGGCTGCGATCCGCTGCCTCTTTTGCAAGGGAAGCGTATATTCCTGGACGAAGATCAATCTGAGAAGTTCTTTCGGAAATTTTAGCTGCTCGAAATACGCGACGATGTTCGGCGATAGCGGGACCTGCATCTCGTGAGCGAAAGCCGAATAGTTCAAGTTGTTCATCGTAAAGGAGGTGAATCCGCCATTCACATTGACTGTCGGATTCACATTATAGGTCGTGAGCCCCAGCACATCGAAATTGAACGTTCCTCCCGCCGCGCCGGAAAAAGTCGGAGTCGCAGCTACGTCCCCGAAGCCGACGAAGGACATTGGCGCGCGTTGACTAGCCCGGACTGCATTCAGCAGGATTTGACGATTGTTCGATTCGGCAATCGCTTGATTGTAGGCGTCGGCCTTATGTTCAAGCTCGCCTCGTGTGCAGCCCGTGGCGCAAGCCAACAACATCATCAAAGCAACAGCACGACGTGCTGAGCGAACCCGACATTTCGATTGAAAACGCACCGCCCCCTCCTATAACTGAAAAGTAGTTACGTTGCGTCTATCACAACCGCGAGTCAACGGCAGTCAGTAGAAAAACTGGCGGGCGTGCCCGTAGCTCATGCGACGCCTCTGGTGATAAGCGCCGCGTCGGTTACCTAAGTGGTCCGGTCGCTTGCCAATTCTACCGAAGCGTGTATCGTTATTGCCGTCCTTTCATAAGACCTACTTTGTACCTTCGTAAGCATATTGCGGAGCGGCATGCCGTTGATGGAATGCTCCTCTAAGCCCAACTCCTCAGTATAAAACTATTGGAGCTTTTCTGATGTCTGTGGACGAGTTCATCGACAGAGCCCCCTCCCAACCGGAAGACGGAATTGGCCTTGCACTCTCTGGGGGCGGCTACCGTGCCATGGTTTTCCATGTCGGGGCACTGATCCGACTGAACGAGCTATCGCTGCTGCGGAAGATCAAACGGATCTCCAGCGTCTCCGGCGGCTCGATCACGGCTGGGATACTCGCTGCAAACTGGAAAGATCTGAATTTCCAGAACGATGTTGCAACCAACTTCGACATCGTCGTCAGCAAAATCAGAGCAATGGCTAATACGACAATTGACGCCGGTGCGATCATCGGGGGAATCTTGCTGCCCGGGTCTATCAACGACCGCGTTGCAAAGGCTTATGACGATCTCGCCTTCAAGGGAGCGACACTTGCAGATCTTCCTGACGACGGCCAACCGGGCAATCCGCGCTTCGTCATAAACGCAACGAACATTCAGACGGCGGCTCTCTGGCGCTTTTCGCGCAACTACATGGGCGACTACAGGGTAGGATTGGTGAACCGCCCGGATGTTGCGCTTGCGAAAGCCGTGGCTGCGTCCTCGGCCTTTCCTCCGATCCTGTCGCCGTGCGAGCTCGATATCACACAAGACGTCGTGAACACTCCTGGCGCCGACCTTCATCGTGAGCCCTACACGAAGACGGCGATCCTGAGCGATGGCGGAGTGTACGACAATCTCGGCCTGGAGACGATTTCGAAGAGATACACGACGTTGCTCGTCAGTGACGCAGGTCAAAAAATCGCTCCCGAGCCTGATCCGCATCGGGATTGGACCCGCCACTCCTTGCGGGTGCTTGATACGGTGGACAATCAGGTCAGGAGCTTGCGCAAGCGACACCTGATCGACTCGTTCCAACGCAAGGACCACACGGGTACATATTGGGGCATTCGGACGTCCTTCGCCGACTACAAGCTCGGCCAGGATCCACTTGGATGCTCGACCCGCAATCCAATCCCCCTCGCCGAGGTTCCGACCAGACTTGAGGCGGTGCCCAGGAATTTACAGGATCGGCTAATAAACTGGGGTTACGCCATCTGCGATGCAGCTCTGCGTGCACATATTGATCCGGCATTGCAGAACAAGCTTGGTGTCGCCATCACCCCTCCGACGCAATTTCCTTTTGCTGGAGGATATTGATCGTGCGCGAGCCCAGCTCTCCCGCGTTCCGACGACTGCGCGTCTACGCGTTCGACCCTTCCGCGTCGACGGATCTGCGGACCGCCACCATGAACGCGGCAGTCATCAAGGTGCCCTGGGAGCAACTTGAGGCTGGTCCAACGGGCGAATACCTTGAGGTGATTGACGTAGACCCGGCTAGCGACGCGTTTTATGAACCGGTCAATCTGAACTCACCGCAGCTGCTGGCGCAAGACGGGCACGCGCCATCGGAGGGCAACCCGCAATTCCATCAACAGATGGTTTATGCGATCGGCATGACGACGATACGTAATTTTGAGCGCGCGCTCGGTCGACGAGTTCTTTGGGCGTGGAGATGGGCGCGAAAAGACGATCTGACTGCATATAAGCGCAGGACCTATATCGGCAAACTTCGCATCCATCCACACGCGCTACGCGAGGCGAACGCATACTACAGTCCGCAAAAACGAGCTCTGTTGTTCGGCTACTTCCGGGCCAGCGGGGAGGATGTTGGCAATAACTTGCCGGGCGGAATGATCTTTTCTTGTCTGTCGCACGACATTATCGCGCACGAGATGAGTCACGCGATCTTGGACGGCATGCACAGAATGTATCTTGAGCCGAGCAACCCTGACTCGTTGGCGTTCCATGAGGCATTCGCGGACATCGTAGCCCTCTTGCAGCACTTTACCATGCCCGAAGCCGTCAAGAACCAGATCGGACGGCTACGTGGCGACCTTTCGCAGCGCTCGCTGCTCAGCAATCTTGCGCTGCAGTTCGGTCAGGCGATCGGCAATTACGGAGCTCTCCGAGATGGCATCGACAAGATCGATCGGGCGACCGGTCTTCCGGACGCGCGGGCGATTGCGCATGTGACGGAGCCGCACGAGCGCGGCGCCATTCTGGTTGCGGCCGTCTTCGACGCATTCGTAACCATTTATCGAACCCGTGTGGCGGACCTGATCCGGATGGTTACAGGCGAGGGCGAGCGCTTCCCCGACCGAGATCTTCATCCCGATCTGCTGAATCGTTTGACCGCTGAGGCGAACAAGACGGCAGGCCATGTCCTGCGGATGTGCATCCGTGCGCTCGACTATCTTCCTCCCGTCGACATCACGTTCGGCGACTTCCTGCGCGGCGTTGTGACGGCTGATAGCGATCTTGTCGCTGATGACGATCGTGGATACCGCATTGCTTTTGTTGAAGCCTTCAGAAGAAGGGGCATCTACCCGCGGGATTGCCGATCCCTGGCAGTCGACAGCCTGTTGTGGGAGGAACCGGATGAGGACGTAGCTCTGGGATGGCTTGATGGAATCGACACGAGCCATAAGGAAAGCCGTGAAGATCTCTGGAAGCAAGCCATCGACAACGCAGCGGCCTTCTATGGACGCCTGAAGGACCGAAGCCGGTTACCGGCGGAAACCCTTCGCAAGATGGGATTGGCGCTTGACGACGATGCGCCGAAGACGATCAGGCGGTCGATCAAGGATGGCGGGGCACCTGCCTTTGATGTCCAGTCGGTCCGAACCACACGTCGTATCGGTCCCGACGGCGAGGAACTTCCGCAGCTTGTGGTCGAGATCGTCCAGGAGCGAAGAGGCTTCAGCGATGCCCAGGAGCAAACGAACGTCGATGCATCAGGGCACCGGTCGCGCGCGGCGGACTTCATCTTCCGTGGTGGATGTACCCTGATCATCGATCTTCATTCGGCAAAAGTTCGATACATCGTAAGCAAGGACATTCTAAGCGCATCGCGTCTCGAAGCGCAGAGGCGATTTCTGTTCGAGCGTGAGACGGAGTCGCTCGGGGCTACTTATTTCGGTCTCGATTCCCGCGAAGAGCCGTTCGCCTTTCTGCACCGGAACGGATAACGCCATGTTAAGCGCACGAAGGAAGGCTGCAAAGCGGACGACGGCGAAAAAGACAAAAGACAAAAAGCCGGCGCGCAAAAGAGGTGCCCAGTCCGCTCCATCTCCTGATACGGGAGTTGACAGCGAGGTGGACGCGGCTTCAGCCACAACAGCTGCACGAGCCAGGCCCGGCCACATCTCTGTTCGCATGTACAACAATATCCTCGGCGACTGTTTCCTGATCAGGATTCCCGCCGGACCGGAACGGGACGTGAAAATCTTGATCGATTGCGGGGCGCTCCAAGGGATGCCATCCGCGTCGGACATTATGAACGAGATCGCCGGCAACCTAGCAAAAGCGACGGGTTCTCATCTCGATGTGTTGGTAATCACCCATGAACATTGGGACCATCTATCCGGATTCTGTCAGGCGGAGACTATTTTCCGAAAGTTCGAGATCGATGAGCTCTGGCTCGCCTGGACGGAGAACGACAAGGATGCGGATGCGGCACGGATCCGCGCGCGACGGCAAAAAGCACTTCAGCTCCTGCTGACGCTTGACAAGCACTTCGGGCCGGCCGCAGCCGCTCCGGAGGAGGATGATGAAGAGGCAGCAACAGCGCCAAGAGGCGGAGGACAACGCGATGAAGTAAGAGAGCTACTCGCGTTTACCGGTCAATCGCCAGGTGTGGCTGCATCGAGAATGGATACCGGAGCCATTCTGACGATGCTCAAGGGCCTTGCCAAAAAGGTCAGATACTTCACGCCAGGGGCGGATCCGATTCCCCTGCCCGCCGGAATTCCCGTCGAAGCATACGTTCTTGGTCCTCCGAAGGACACCAAGCTGCTCCTCCGCAGCAACCCGCGAAAGGGAGAGGTCTACCTGACCGACGAGAGCGCTGGACTCGGCGTCTATTTGGCAGCTGCGGTTCAACTGGAGAAGGAAACCATTTCGCTTGATGCTGATGAAGCCAGAACCATCGAACTTTCAATGCCCTTTGACAACCAGCATTTTCGCCGGCTTTCGGAAGTCGAAGGGGAACGTAACCAGGCCTATTTTTCCGAACGGGAAGATTGGCGGCGTATCGATCGCGATTGGCTCGGCGCCGCGGAACAGCTCGCTCTGAAGCTCGATTCCGACACCAACAACACCAGCTTGGTTCTCGCTTTCGCGTTCGGAAGCAAAACTGATCCTCGCGTCCTGCTTTTCCCAGGAGATGCGCAGGTCGGAAACTGGGAGTCTTGGCAGCAATACGTTTGGCCGAGCGGCACCAAGCGAGAGGATCCCGCCGCCATTGACATACAGAAACTTCTCGCGGCGACGGTGCTGTACAAGGTGGGCCATCACGCTAGCCATAATGCGACGCTGCGGGCCAACGGCCTTGAGCTCATGACCCATCCAGATCTTGTCGCCATGATCCCGGTGAGAGAGGAATTCGCTCGCAAGACCAAGCACTGGAACATGCCATTCCCCTCTCTGCTGGCACGTCTGCTGGAAAGAACAAAGGGAAGAGTTTTGCGTGCAGACAAGTCTGTGGATGATCTGAGGGCCGACCGAGATCGTCGTCAGGACAAACCAGGCGAACTCAGTCGGGACGACTGGGAGAATTTCTTCTCCCGTCTTGGCTTCGGGCCCAAATCGGCTCATTCAGGCGTCGCGCCACTGTATGTGGAGTATTCAGTGCCGCTCACGTGAGCCGCGCACAGCTTCGCTTTAAGTTTGGATGAAACGCCAAGCTTTAGCTTTGTCGATGGAAACGGTGGTCCGCCAGGGCAGATCACCACGCTAGTCACAATGCAACGTTGCGCGCTGCAGGTCTCGAGTTGATGACGAGTCCCGAACTCGTTGCATGATTCCTGTGAAAGAGGAATTCGCGCGCAATACCAAACATTGGAATATGCCCTTCCTCTCTCCTCGCCCGTCTTCTCGAAAAAACAAATGGACGAGTATTCCGGGCGGACAAGTCGCTTGAGCTTCTTAAGGCGGACGCCGCAAAGCGGGCGGGTAAGCCGGGCGAACTCAGTCAGAGGGATTGGGGCAAGTTTCTTTCACGCGTGATAGCGGGTTCGCCGTCGAAATATGGGGAAGGTCAGCTGTCCGTGGGATACTACGCCGCCCTAAGCTGACACTCCTGAACCAGGGAACCGGGGCAACAGTCACTTCGGACCATTGAGAAATCACTTACCTGACCCGGCCTTCCGAATGAACCTCCAATGATCGGGTCACGAGGCCGCGCACACTAAACTAGGGGATGGACGATACCAAACAATCGACACGCAAAAGCTTCGAAGAAAAACATTCTTCGATCGTCGTCGGGCAATATCGAAGTTGATGGCAGTCTCAAACTACCAAAGAACAGGCTTAGCCATTGATTCGTCTTACCTTTTTCAGAGGATCATAAACATAGGGCCTAAGACGACCACTGTCAACGCAGTCGCAACGCTCAAGTTCCGTCGCTATTAGACTTGCTGCAAGTTAAGATTAAGTTTTTAGCGAGTTTCTCGCTTCCTCTAGCATGGATTGCAACAACTCCGCTGGGTACCGCGTCCGCCAGTCGCCTTTTTCGAGCAGCATTATCACGCGATGGGCCGCGCGAATTTCTAGGTCGCGGTCCCCTGACAGGCGAGCCACCTCCCGAATCGTGTCGACAACAGCCGGCAGTTCTTGCCGATCCAAATCAGCAGCAGCGGGAACTATAACCTTAAGCAGGTCTCCCCAATTTTTACGGCTCAAGCCCAGCTGCTCGAGCGTCTCGGCGGCACCCCGAGCCCGTAAAAACTCTATTGAATAATAGAGTAGGTTGTTTGCCGAAAGGCGGACCTCGCGCTGCATCTCAGCTCCTCCTGCCGAGGTCTGGAGGGCTGCATTTGCAGCATCGAAGGCCTGTTTGGTAACGCGAATTGCGTCGGCGTAGGCATCGCGACGCTTGGTTAGCATGAAGTCAGTGCTGCCAATTTCCATCCCTTTCTGCCGGATGGTCTCGGCCGCCTCCCAATATGCAAACCCAAGGCGGCGAGCGATATAGCTCCGCATAGGGTTGCCGGACAGAAATTGCGGATCTTTTTCAAGCAGTTCCATGGCTTCTTCGAACTTGCTGAGCGCAAGCTCCGGCTCGTCCCGAGCAGATAGAACTTCGCCTAGCCGAAATGCAAGTAGCGCGTCAGGAGGATGACTTGCAGTATTCTCAAGAGCAAAATAGCGCCGAGCTGCTTCGTCGAGGCTTTCTATGGCGAAGGGAAAGTCCTTGACCTCATCACCGGACCGAGTGAGCACGTGCGCCGCTCGCATCTTTCCGCGCAGATCAGACGATACTAGGAAGCCAGATTCGGAGTTTTCCAGTGCGAGCTCCTGCAGAAGACGACCAATCCAGAGCAGACAAAGTGCGATCTCCATATTGAGATAATAAATTGCATCGTCGCGTTTCGAATGTGAGCCTACGTTTTCGAGCGAGTTTTGCAGGGTAATCGCAATCTCTGCGAGCTCGGTGATGCCTTGTTCGCGAGGCAAATTGTTGGTCGTATTCCGCACACTGCTGAACAGTGCGTCGATGCGCTCGACGGCCTCATTGACGCCTTTCTGGATATCCGGTGACAGGTCAAGCTTAGTTAGTTGACGATTGTCAATGGAGGGAAATGCTCGACCCGATTCGGAATCTGCGGACTTATAGATCTCCTTAATCAATTCCTTGATAATATCGGCGGTATTTCCGCACGAGTCGAGTAGATCTTTCCAGTTTCGGAGCTGATCACTCGCGCTCTTGCGTAGGCCATCCGTGGCCTTCTCTGGATTACCGAAACGAGATTTATACATCAGCTCGTGTTGGACCTCGCCCCACGCGTCCTCGAGAACGGTGCGGATTTGTACCTCGACCGGGACGCGAAATCGCGTTTCGCCGAGGGAGCCTTGAGCCCGCAGGATGATGTGAATAGACGAGTAGCCATTGTCCTTTGGCTCGTGCCGGATGCGCTTGCCATCTAGCACTAAGTCATACTTTTTGAGCTGCGAGACCAGCGCTTGGCAGAGCGATTGCTCGTAAGGATATCCATATATGATCAGCTCCTCGACCACCTCACTTACTGATTTTCCGAAGAAAAGTTCCAGGGGTTCGTTGCGAGCCAGTTCAACGAATTTGAGAAATCGCTGTAGCACGCTTTGTAGGTCACTACGGTACAGCGTTAGGATGCGCAGGCCGATGATATCTGTGACATCCTTGGCTTGATAAGTTGGTTTACTCTGCCGCCGTTCGAACACCTTCTCGACGAGCTTCTTGTGATCCTTGACGCGGCTCTTGATGAGATAGCTTGTCGCTTCGATACTTGGAGTCCCCATAGCCAACGCGGCAAGTAGGCGCTTTTGCGTGACGTCAGCTCCAGCAAGAGCCTGAAGGGCGTCGAAGGCGACTTTTTGCCGCTCCTCGGGAGTGGGTTCATACGCGGACATCGTTACCCCTTAGTTGCGCGTTTAGTGAGTTTATCAACGCCACCACAATTCGCAACTAAAGCGGGTGTGGCTCTTCAGGCCGTCAAACACCACAAGGACATAGTTACCTTCGGCTCGATCGTTGTGGAGGCGGGTCGCGCTAGGCGACTCCCATCCTCAGCTGCGGATACGCGACTGAGCCTCTGGCCTGGACGAACGCGGTGCCGATCGTGGACGCCCGACATCTCGCCGCTTTCCAGCGTCCGTCCGATAGAATGAAGCAATGCTGCGCGTTCACCCCAAGAAACGCGCGATGCGAACGCAAGGCCAGGTCGAATATCGCCCAGGCCAATAGAGGTGATGTGTGGGCGTTTTGGTCATCATCTCGTACCGGCCCACCGTTTAATTCAGGTTAGTGCACAAGCTGCCGTCATGGTCGGTTAGCTGAATTCGGCGATCGATTAGAGGCACAGGTCAGTACGTAATGTACAGAACTGTGCCCCGCGTTTGCGGTGATAGAGGACACGAAAGTCAGCCCGCCCGGCCCCGCCTTCCCCCCCCCGCTAAATGATGAGTTCGGCCACGCATGCCGCCGGACGTGGCGAACTTCAACAATTTATCTTTTCTCAAATGTTTGCCGCGATCTTCCAGCACTGGCGGCAACGTTAGAGCCAGTCCTGCGGGGTCCGAGATGAGGACATATCTGAGCTCGTATGTCTCGAAGCTATTCGCGGGGGATCTGGCGAACGATTTTTCGGCGTTTAGAAGATAATTGTCACCTTCGCGTGAAGCCTCGGATAGATTGTACCACCAATGGCCGCCCGTGGCGCGTTCGCTTGTCGAGTATGTGCCAAGCAACGCACCATTGTTCGTGTTGAGCCAGCATTCCTTCTGGTCATCATTACCAAACAGATTGATCGTCTGAGCCGCGCCGACATGCATGACGTAGACGAGGCCGGTCGACGCATAGGTTGGCGAGCTGGAGCGGCGGATCCAGGAGACCCTGTTTTCCGCACCGGAAATCGACCATGTCTGACATCGCGGCCCCCAAACTCGTTCATGCGCCGGCGCTACGGCGTGCGCTTGCGGGAACGCTCTGGCGGCGCTTCGTCATCCTCGCCGGCTTTGCGCTCACCTGGGAGCTCTATGCGCGCTGGCTCGACAACGCGCTTCTGCTGCCGACCCTGCGCCCGACGCTGTCGGCGTTGTGGTCGGCCATCTTGTCGGGCGAACTACCGAACCGTGCAGCGACCTCGCTGCGGGTCTCATCACCGGCTACGCACTGGGGATTGCCGTCGCGGCGGTGCTGACGACCCTCGCCGCTTTGTCGCGCTGGGGTAATGAGGCCCTTGGCCCGTTGACGTCGATGTTCAACCCGCTTCCGGCCATCGCGCTGCTGCCCATCGCATTGCTGTGGTTCGGCGTGGGACCGCCGAGCCTCATCTTCGTCATCGTGCACTCAGCTCTGTGGCCGGTGGCCCTCGCCTGCTACGGCGGCTTCCTCGCCGTGCCGCCGACCCTGTGAATGGCCGGCCGCAACCTCGGCCTCTCGGGCGGCCGGTTCGTCGCGGAGATCCTGGTGCCAGCGGCCTTCCTGCAGATCCTGTCGGGCTTGCGGATCGGCTGGGCGTTCGCCTGGCGCACGCTGATTGCGGCCGAGCTTTTGTTCGGCGTCAGCGCGCGGTCCAGCGGGATCGGCTGGTTCATCTACACCAGCCGCGCACAGCTGGAGACGGCGAGCGTCTTTGCAGGACTGCTCACCGTGATCTTGATCGGCCTCCTTGTGGAGGGCGTGATCTTCCGGAGCCTGACGCGGATCACGGTCCAGCGCTGGGGACAGGTGCAAACCTAGGGGAATGCCGACGATCCCGATCGGTCCTAATGGTGAAGATATGGGAATGCGTAGCGATCAGCCAGATAGCGGAGTATTCGCTCCGAGGAATCGATGAAGCGTCGGCCGTTGGCAACGCCTGCGTCCTCAGGCACCGGCCGACTCTCATCGAAGGCCAGAACCGGAAGCGATTGATGCTGCTCGCCCAGGAATTCGACGAGGGACGTTCGCGGACGCGCGAACGGCAGGCGGTGTACCTCGATCTGCGTTGCCAATCCGGGAAACGACGCCAGCAATCCCTCGATCGCGTTGCAGTGCGGGCAGACGAAGAAGCGGCCCGGCCGCTCGGGGATCTTCAAATCCCGGCTTCACCAGAAAGAGGCGATCTCCGCTCATGGCCGGCCTCCAGAGACGACATGATTTTCAATGGCCGAACAGCCGATAGCTCCGATCGGCCGTCCGCAGGTGGCGGCTCTCCTCGACCCAACCCACCGCTCGCCGATAACTGCCCAGCAGGGTCGCCTCCTTCAACGCCGCCACGTCGACCGCTTGCGGCGCGTCGGCGAACGGCGAGACGAACAGCGGATCCTCGGGACAATAGAGCTCGCACAGGAAGCAGGTCTGGCAGTCGCTCTGGCGCGCGATCCTGGGAATGCCGTCGGTCTTGTCGAAGACATTGGTCGGGCACACGCTCACGCAAATATCGCAGGCCGTGCACCGTTCGGCATCGATGACCTCGATCATTCCGCGGCCTCCGCATATTGCCTAGATGCCAACGGGCGCGCCGATGTCCAGACGTCGTCAAGCCCGCCGGTCGTCACGAAATGGAGGTAACGGTCGTCCTGTTCGGGGTAGTCGTCACGGCGGTGCATGCCCCGGCTTTCCTGACGCGCCAGCGCGCTGCGATACATCCAACGCGCGGTCGCGAGCATGGCGGCCGCTTCGCGTGCACGTAGCAGCTCCTGCTCGTCCGGCGCATCGGCAGCCGAGGCATCAGACCACAATGCATCCAGCCGACGGAGCGACCCACCGAGTCGCCCAGCCTCGCGGAAGTAATTCAGCTCGTAGGGGAACACCTCGTCCTGAACGCTTCGCGCGAGCGCGACGCCCTGCAATGGCCGCCCGTTGCCGGAGCGCAGACCAACAGTGCCGCGCCGGAAAGCCGGGCACCAGATGGTTGTGCCCAGTTGTCGCGCAAAATCGGCGGCGCCCTGGCCGGCCCAATAACCTGACGACATGGCCCAGGCGGCATTGTGGCTGCCGCCACCAGTAAAGCCGCCGCTGATCAGTTCGCGCGTCGCGGCATCGCCTGCGGCGTAGAGACCCGGCACGGTGGTCGCACAGCTGTCGTCGATGATCCGCAGGCCGCCGGTGCCGCGGACGGTCCCTTCGAGGCGCAGCGTGATCGGAAAACGTTGCGTGAAGGGATCGATACCGGTGCGGTCGAACGGGAGAAAGAAGTTCGGCTGCGACGCGCGCATGTGCCGCTGGGTTTCGGCATCTGCCTGGTCAAGTTGAGCGTACACGGGGCCTTTGCGGAGCGCGCGCGCAATCACGGAGCGGCCACCTTTCGAGGACGCGCCGGGAATGACGCTCCCCTGCTCATCGGTGAAGCTGGCCCAGCTGTAGAACAAGGTCTTGGTCACCGATCCGAAGGCCGGCGAGATCGCGTAGGCGTTGGAGAACTCCATGCTGGTGAATTCCGCACCCGCTTCCGCGGCGAGGAGATAGCCGTCGCCGGTGAGCACGTTCGAACCGAGCGTCTTGCTGAGAAAGGCGCATCCGCCCGTGGCGATCACCACGGCCTTGGCGTTCACCACCCAACGATCCCCCTTCTGGCGGCGCAAGCCCGCAGCTCCCGCCACCACGCCGTTGCCATCGACCAGCAGCTCGAGCGCCGGCGAATGATCGAGGATGGTCACGCCCGCCTGCTTGGTCCGCTTGCGCATCAGCCGCATGTATTCCGGGCCTTGGAGCGAATTGCGCCGCGGCCTGCCGTCGTCATCGACGGGATAAGGATAGCCCCACTCGGCGAGCTGGTTGCTCTGGACGTAGGTCCGGTCCAGCACGCGCGCCATCCAGCGGCGGTCCTGGAGGTGCCCACCGAGCTTCTCACGGCTGGCCATCGCGGCCTCGCGGCGCTCCGGAGCGGGGTCGACATACCAGACGCCGGTTCCGGCCGCCGCCGTGGCGCCTGATGTGCCGCAAAAGCCCTTGTCCGCCAGCACGACACGCGCGCCATGCTCGGCGGCGCTGACCGCTGCCCATGTGCCCGCGGGACCGCCCCCGAGCACCAGCACATCCGCCTCGAAGACAACGGATCCTGCCGAACTCGACAGCCTCTCGGCACGACCAGGGTTCGACATCACTAATCTCCAGTCTCATTTCTGAACGGCGCTTCGGCCATCACGCGCAATCTGCCGCAAGATCTATCCAACGCGGGCAACGAGGACATCCGCCGTAGCATCCGCGAATTCGGAAGACATGTCGTTGAAGAGCGCGGGTTCCTGAACGGTTGCGGCACGCGGGCGGCGGTTCAACGCCTCGGAGCCCTGTCGATTCAGGAAGAAGCGCCCCAGAGCCTGCACAAACGCCGGCGATCCCGCGATCTCTGAAGCGTGGCCCTCACTCCGGCCATGAAGGCAAAGCTCATCTGATTCACGTCGACGACATAGATCATGCCGAAGCTTTCCCTCGAGGGCGCGCTAGCTGCTGAACCCCGCCGGGATGAACGCCGGGACTTTCTCCTCGATGAATTGCTTCACCTCCGGCGAGTTGAACACCTGGATGAATGCCTTCAGGCGCGGATCGTCCTTCTTGTCGGGCCGGGCCGTGAAGCGCAGCACGAGGCCATCGTCAGCGGTGCGATCGATGATCAGGGCGGATTTCGGATCGCCGCCGGCCGGAATAAGGTAAGTGATGTTGACGAGCGCCAGCGTTACGTCGTCGAGCGACCGATAGGTTTGGGCGGGGTCGAGCTCGACTATCTTGAGGTTCTTTGGATTCTCGATGATGTCGAGCTTGCTGACCGAAAAGCCTTTGCCGGGCGCAAGCTTGATCAGCCCAGCCCGTTCCAGCAGGATCAAACCGCGGGCACCGTTGAGCGGCTCGTTTGGAATAGCGACGCTGTCGCCGGACTTGATCTCGTCGAGCGTCTTGATCTTCTTCGAGAACAGGCCGACAGACGCAATCACGCCCACCTTGTCGGCCTGCACCAGATTGAAGCCGCGCTGCTTGTTCTGAAGAGCAAGATAAGTCGCATGCTGGAACAGATTGGCGTCGACCTCACCACTGTTCACGACCTCGTTCAACGCCATCCAGTCCGACAGCTCGACGATCTTGACGTCCTGCCCCTTCTCCTTGGCGAGCTTGGCGGCAAAGGACGCCAATTGGGCAACCGGGCCGGCGCTGGTCGCAATCTTCAGCGGTTCACCGGCGAAGGCGGTTGCCGTGAATGCGAGCCAAAGACCGGCGGCCTGGGTTGTACGACGAAGGATTTTCATGATTCTAGATTTCCGTTGCAATTTGGATGATGCGATTCAGGCGGCCTTGCGTGTGCCGGCATCGACCTGCGCCAGCGCCTGGCCGAGATCAGCCAAGATGTCGTCGGGATGCTCGATGCCGACCGACAGGCGGACATAGCCTGGCGTGACGCCGGCGGCGAGCTGCTCGGCGGCGGTCAATTGCTGATGCGTCGTCGACGCCGGGTGAATGGCGAGCGACCGTGCGTCGCCGATATTGGCAACGTGATAGAACAGCTTGAGCGCATCGATGAAGCGACGGCCGGCCTCGACGCCGCCTTTCAGCTCGAAGCCGACGTGGGCTCCATAGCCGTCCTTCAGATACGGCTTCTTGCCGATGGAAAGGCCGCATGTGGTTTTGATAGAGACGGCGCTCGTCATCCGGCACATCGCTTCCAGAGTGCCTGCAATTCATCAGTCATGTACTGACGTCCGGCAGAGAGCCGGACCACGCTTTGTGGCATCATGATGCGCGCCACCGCAACGAGGCGCACCACATCGATGGGATCCGGCCGTTCCGCGGTTACGTTGACCGGGACGCCCCTTGACTTCATTCCAAA
>Ga0214544_1006670_pt1 | contig 21028 bp, 6 predicted proteins | sample CNSS3metaG_FD_160074 | JGI IMG/M metagenome (GOLD analysis project Ga0214544, IMG submission 160074) | Root nodule microbial communities from cowpea collected in UCLA plant growth center, Los Angeles, California, USA - CNSS3 | ecosystem: Host-associated > Plants > Roots > Nodule | place: USA...
ATATATATATATATATATATATATATATATATATATATATATATATATATATATATATATATATATATATATCACCATTCTATACCCCGTTGAGTTTTCCATACCTTTATATTTATTATACCAATTTTATTAGTTTTTAACTACTAATTTATTACAAATATTAACAGGTTATGAAATTATTGTTTCCATTAATAATAAATTCTAATTTTGAGTTTTATTAGAAATCGAAAACTTGAATGAAATTTATTATTTTTATTGATTAAATACAATTTTTTTAATATGAATTGACCAAACCATACGTTTCTAATTTTTTCTTATATTTTGGCCTTTAATTTTATTGAAAATTCAAACTTTTATTGGAGTTTGAGACTTGGTGTTATTTAACCATTTTTCATTTGTAATCACATATTTTTTATTATTTCTATTTTGAATATATTGTGTGTTTATGATTAATTAGTTAATTAATATTATTATTTTTAGTGGTAAGTTTAGTATTTAATTTAATTATAAAATCAAAGATTTCTTCAATTTATTATTTTCATTTCGAGGTTTGTTGGAATATTAATATTAGTATTAAATCAACTAATTTTATAAATTTTGTTTCATAATTTATTGCACCAATTTTATTGGTTTTTAATTACTAATTAATTACAAATATTATCATCTTATGAGATCATAGTTTTCATTGGTAATAAATTCTAACTGTTGATTTTAGTTTCAAGTTTTACTGTAAATGAAAATTTGAATCCAATTTATTAATTTTATTTTAATAAAATTAACCAATTCTGTTTTAATAATATGCATTCTAATTTCTGGACATATATTTTGGTGTTTACTTTTATTGAAAATTCAAAACTTTCTTTGATTTTAAAAGTCAAAATAAAAGTGTACAAAAATAGAATCGAGTTTAATTTAACATATCTTTAACTTTCCATAGTTAATACAGGAATAAAATTTAGAATTGGGCGAGTTTAACATATTTGATAGTCGTTTATAATATAATTATATATAATAATATTTAATAATATTTAATAATAATATGGTAATATAATAACTTAATATTACTAATATACTGATAATATAAATTAAAATATTATATAATATGATTTTTTTTATGTTAAAACATTTTTTAAAAACAATTAAGTCTTAATTATAATTAAACCAAATATTTTTTATAAGTGTTACAATTGAAATATACTCAGTTTATTATTTAGAAATAAATTAAACTCTCAAGTTTTAATTATTATTTTTAAATTTTATAATAAGGTCATTTGACATATTAAAAAGAAAATTACTCACTATGTCAATTTTTTTTTATACGAAGTCAATGTTATTTTTACTAAAAGTTTTGAAAGAAAAATAAAAAATTGATTAGAAAAATAATATAACACTTTATATCATTTGAACTAGAGCGGTCAAAATGTTTGGAATCCGTGAGCCAACCCAGTTCATCACGGATTCAGACTGGTTGGGTTGAGATTTTTTTACAAATTTCAATACAGGTTGATTTTTGACTCGGCTTACCTAGAACCCGTGGTGAGCTGGGTTAACTCACCAACCCACAAATAAAGGGTCACACAAGTGTTTTTTATTAAGTTGGACTTTGCATTTGGGCCAACACATAGATAATTTGTATTTTTGTGATTTTGGTTTGTATTTGAATTGTATTAAAGTTTATTTAGATTTTAATTAGAATTATAATTTAGTTTTGTCTCAAAAAAATTGTATTTTTTAATTAAATAAACTCGTGAACCAACCCGTTTAACTTACCAACTCATGGTGTATTCGGCCGGATTCAAATTTTTTTGGCTCACTAATAAGTGAGTCGAGTTGGGTTGACTCACTATACAATCAACCCGTGGTGAGTCGAATCGGGTTACCGTTTTAACAACACTAATTTGAATATAAGTTGACTAAATAAATGACATAACACTTTTTCTTCCATAAAATAATAACAATAAATTTATAAAAGTATTCAAACAATATTTTATAATTTTTTAAATAAAAAATATTTAATATATTTTAAATATTATTACTAAATTATTTTCTTTACCATGACTAAATATTTATAATATTAAAATAAAGTATGCATATCTATTGTTAAAAAATCATATGAACGTAACATTATTTATTATGTTTTCGGAACTCACAAATACATCTATGTAGAGCTGTCAAAATGAGTTAGAACCCGAGAGCCAATCCGGCTCATCACAGGTTCAAATCGAGTTGGGTTGAAATATTTTTACAAATTTCAATACGGATTGATTTTTGACCCGACTCACCTAGAACTCGGCTCACCCGGGTTGAATCCATAGTGAGTCGGGTTAGCTCACTGACCCGCAAATAAATGATGTTTTTTGTTAAGTTGGGCTTTGCATTTGGATCATGTTAGGTTATTTTTTTTAGTCAACACATAGATAATTAGTATTTTTTTATTATTTTGGTTTGTATTTGGATTGTATTAAAGTTTATTTAGATTTTATTTAGAATTATAATTTAGTTTTGACTGATAAAAGAATAAAAAGATTTAATTTGTTTAATTAAGTAAACCCGTGAGCCAACCCGTTTAATCCATTAATCCGTGATAGATTAGATTGGATTCGAATTTTGTTGGCTCACTAATAAATGAGCCAAATTAGGTTAAATCACAAAATAATCAATTCATAATGGATCTAACCAATTCGAACCAGAATATTCATTTCACAGCTCTAATAATGAATCAGTTAAAATATCCAAGTAGGAGATCATGTACTTTTTGTTTCAATTCAACTGAATATGCAAGTAACAAATATTAGAAAAAAAATATCATATGCTTAAATAATTTTTTATTTAAATATCTAATTCAAAAGAATATTATATATTAATTTACCAAAATCAATATTTTAATTAAATTCATTAAATTACTTCAATATTTTCTCAAACTTTGTGAATTATATGTAAAAGTGGACATATTTTTAAAGATAAGATCTCTTAGAACACGCTTTTATATACACGAGTAATACAATATAAATATGAAAAATGCGGACTATAAATTATATAATTAAAAAGTTAGAACTCAGAGAACCTTGTAATTCTAATCTACTTATAGGATAATAGTATAATGTAGATATAGATTAGTATGAAATAGACAATTATATTGATAGTTTTTTATGGATAATAGCTTAGATATAGATAATATAAAACATTTAAATAGTACAAAACTAAAATATTAAAATAAAAAGATTAACCGAATAAGCATATAATGGTGATTTTTACTGTTTAAATACTACTGTAACAAAAAATGTTCCGTATTATGTGAAGATTTATCTATTTATCTATATTACTAATTACTAATACATGTTCATGATGATTAGATTAAGAAAATAGGGAAAATAAAAGTATAAACCCTTAGCCTCCATAAACCTTTCCTGAAAACCTAGACGTGCGCTATATTTTTGGACGCTGTTCTGCAAAGAGTTAGACACGGCTTCGCAGCAACTCAATATGGAAGAGAAAATAGACACTGCAGACAAGAAGGTGAGTTTCCTTAGTCAACGCTTTCAGTATGTGTGTTTGTTTGTTTGTTCTCTGTTGTCTCCAACGCCTTCGAAAGAACAGTTCAAATTGTGCGTTTTTTGCTTTTAGTTTCCTTAGATGTTTAGTATCTTGAATGTACTGCTGGGGAATCAATTGAATGTTTTTGGCGGCGAATTTTTATGGGAAATTAGGCTGAATGTTTTGGCATGAATTAGTTGAAGCTCAAAGTGACTTCCAATTTCTAGGTTTTCAACTGAATATGTTAAATGATGGTGGGGATTTAAGAGTCGTGGTGTACACTATTAGTTTTTGCTAAAATGCAGCTTGGAAAGATTTGCCTTGTATATACTCTTGGTTTTAGTTGTGTGTTTCCTGTCACATGAAATCATTGGACTAAATGCGTATGCTTTTTTAATTATTTAAAAAATGAAAGACTGCATTTGCTGTAAACCTAGCGAATCACTTCATATAGAATTAGGGATTAGTTATGTTTGCCAAAGTGATTTGCAACTTCTTTGGTTATTGGTGATAGTGATGTCATCAGTAGTCATATAGATAAATAGATAAATTGTAATACATTGTGAGACTTTTAGATGTATATGCTAGTTTAAATGGATGATGAAATGTCGCGAGTGTTTTGTAGTCTTTTTTGTTTTCCCTTTCCTTCTTTCTCCTCTGTCCCAGCAATATAACCAGTGCTTCCATATGGGTAGGTGCTGGCCGATATTGTAAAATTGGCACAAAAGAAAGGCCTCAGGGGTAAGCTAGGAGATTGGAAAGAATTCTTGGACAGTCATGATAAAAAGTTTGGGGCCAATTTGAGTGATCCATCAAAGCGACCCCATGAGTTATTGGCTACATTTCTAAAGTCTTTTTCGGAGGAGGAAGATTTGAAGGTAAATAACTTTTCGGTACCAAATATGTACACATACACTCAAAAGATGCGATTTTTATTCATTTCTCCTGTGTTTAGTTTTTTGATAACATCATGCGACATCATGAAAATCAATACATGTTGGAGCGGCTGAAAGATAAATCCCATGAGTCCCCGGAGCAGGTACATTTGTGATTGCCCTGCTAAAATCTTGTTTTAGATTTGTAGTTAACTTTCTTTCCTGGATTATAGTAGTAAGTAATAATGTTATTTTACCTGAATTATAAACAATCTTGTTTTCATTTGTTAGTTAATTTTCTATTAAAACTAAGTTTCCTTCCCATAAAGGTCACACTCCCGCATGTGTTTTGAGCTTTCTACCAATCATTTGCTGTTATTTCTTTAAGCGATTCAACATTATTATTCAATTTTATTGAGAATGTTCCAATCAATGTTATCAAAACTTGACTGGGCGGTTTAACCAGTTGAATCAGGAGTCGGACTAGTGTTGGGTCCAAGTCTTCCTAAAAGGCAGATTTAAATTTGAACTGGGATAAAACTGTTCAAACTGGGCATGAACTGGAAAACCGGGAGAACTAGTGGGTTGGGAGGTTTGACTGGTTGTTTCTGAAAACTTGTTTTATTTTTTTATGTTGTAGTTGGTTTTTCAAGAGAGTTGTAGTTAGTTTTTCAAGAGAGTTGTGGTTACTATAATGAATTTAAATTTGAACCGCGATATAGCTGGTCAAACTGGGAAAACTGGTGGGTTGAGAGGTTCAACTTGTTGGTTCTAAGGACATGTGTTTTTTTGTTGTTGAGAGTTGTATTTACTAATGGATTTTATTTGTTATTGTTGAACTTATATGTGATGTATTATACTTGTTTGCTTTCATATATAACTTACTTTTGTTGTATGCTATGACTTATGACGCATTTAAGTGAAGTGTTTAAATTTTAATTTTGTAAAATATATATATATATATATATATGTATATATATATATATATATATAATCTGTTTTTTCATTAATACTACTTTGTATATTGTATTAGCATATAAATACTTTTATGAATTATTGTTTTCCTCTTTTATATTTAAACCATCATGCCAATTTGAAGTTGGCTCCTAAGTTGAATATTTCTTGTTGCTGCAACCAAATCTGAATGTAAAACTAAAGTCTAAAAGTGAAAAGAATGTAATTGATAGTGGCATGAATCTCTATGATTCAGCAAAATCAAATATTCTGATATTACTTTATGGTGATAATTATCCTTTTTCTCCTTACTGGGTTGTGTAATTGATAATGGTTATTCACATTCTTTTTCTTAATTAATGTTGTTGATTTCATTGCCATGTGTACTTATAAAAATAAATTACTATAGTTTTCTAACAGTCTGATGTATGCTGCACAGAGGCTAGTTCAAATAACTCTGCAGCATCCGTTATATCCATTGGACTATTCATCTCCATCAATTGATGAGGTTTGTTGACATCACCTGTACCTGAATTTGAAGGGGTCAATAGTGATTCTGATATGTCGTATATTATGCTTTTGATAGGGGTGGATAGTTATAAATGTTAAAAACAAGCCCAAGGTGATGAAGTCTACTACAATGCTTGCTGTCGATTGTGAAATGGTTCTTTGTGAAGATGGGACAGATGCGGTAGTTAAAGTCTGTGTGGTAGACCATAATTTAGAGGTAATTTATGCACACTCCTCCTTTTGCATATCCTCCCAAAAAAAGGGTTCACATAATTGTTTTTAAAATCGTTCTCCTTTTCGGGGTTATAGATAGATAATTTTCAGAACTTTTCAGGTCAAGCTGAATGAATTCGTAAAACCCAACAAAAAAATTGTGGACTACAGAACAGAGATCACTGGTATCTCTTCTCAAGATCTAGAGGCAGTGACTTGCTCCTTGGCTGATATACAGGTATTTTGGGGAATTTTTTTTTTTTTTTGTATAGTCCTTTCATGTGCATAATGAAGATATGTCTTGTGCTTCCATAGAAATCCATGAAGAAGTTGTTATCAAAAGGAACCATATTAGTGGGACACAGTTTGCATAATGATCTACGTGGTAAGTTTGATAAACGTTTTAGTTTACTTTGGTTTGTTTTTAAACCTACTGCTAGATTTTGAGTATATTAAGGGGCTAGCTCCGTTGAATTAATTTTTGCACTTCTAATTTATATACTAATGCAAGTTGTCTGCAGTGCTGAAGCTTGATCATGTCAGAGTGATTGACACTTCCTATATCTTCCAATCCGTGGATGGGTCTACGCACAGAAGACCTTCTTTGAATGGTTTATGTCAGGTACTAAAGTGGCAAATATTTTATATGCAAAAAATTAAGGTTCTCCATTATGAGAAAGGGTCACATAGCCACTCTTTTGGAGGAATCATGTTGTTTTGGATGCAAAGTCTCTTGTGCACTTCTGCTAGTTTATGTCTTGAAATTTAAGATCTTTCATCATCCAGGCTTGCCCAAGAAAATTATAGCAACATGGAAGAATAAACACAGAAATGGCAAATATTAATTTTTGATTTATAGTTTATCATCAATTGTTTTGACAGGCTGTTTTGGGTTGTCCTGTACGGGAAAAAGGTGCTCCACATAATTGTCTAGATGATGCACGTGCAGCTATGAACCTCGTTCTTGCAAAGATCAAACATGGTGTTGATAGGGAATTTCCAATTTCACTTGCTCAAGAGCGTGTAAGCTGACATATACATCTCCAGCATTACGTTGTAGTTGTAATCTTGTTGATTGGAGACTAAAGGTGAATACTATCACTGTTATATTGTTTTAGGTTCCAGAAAATGAGACAGCAAAGCTTTTTCTTCACAAGATACCAAATGCTGTAAACACCGAAGCACTGCATACCATTGTTCCTGGAGAATTCAGAACAGAACTGCAGGTAGTGTGTCCTATGGCTATCTCAATGTTCTAGTAAAGAGGTTCATCTGTAATTATTTAAATAGTGTGAATATCTTCAATTTGAAAACATTTAGTTTTGTTTTGTCTCACGGTAATCTTGTTGGCAGTCTTTTACTGGGTTACATTTTGTGTTTGAGATCTGATGTATCTGCTGCAGCCTACCAGGAAAGTTCAAGGAAGACATTATTCTGCCTTAGCTGTTTTTAAAAATACACAAGAGGCTGAGGATGCCTATGAAAAAGTCGAAGGAATCCAACTAAAGGTACATATATGATATATAACGGTCTGCAATCTGCTACTTGATATCAGTAAATTGTTTGTTGTTTAGCTGAGCCAATGAAATGCATAAATGTGAATTTCACTCTCCACTATAATACCTGAATCCATTTGTTCTAATGGACATATGTTTGACTCTTCTTCCAAAATTGGATGAACTTGAGAACTTTCACTGTAGTCGTATATAACTGAAGGACATTTTTTTACTCTGGGATTGCTGATCTATCTCATACTATGTATATTACTTTATCCTAGGATAATCAAGGGCGTCCACAGAAACTTGTAACATTTCTGCCAAGTAAAGGCATGCCTGTCACTCTATATGTTCGGAAAATGGTAAGTGACGAACCACCCAATGACCAGAATGGATCTAATAAGAGGGCTTTACAAACGGATGAGGCAGTTGATGTTTCCAAGAAAGCAAAAATAGATAAAAACACTGAAGAAAATGCCCCAAGCTGTGATGTCCATTTAAACGAGATTGAAGCACTGAATCAACGATTAAAGCAAAGTGAATTGGAGATCGAATCATTGAAGAAAGAGCTGACACAGAAAGATTTTGAAATAACCACTCTGCATAAAATGGTGGCCTCTTTAAATAAGAGAAGAAAATAAAAAGTGCAGCCAGGGGATGGAATGTTGGATTGTTTGGTGAAATGAAATTGAAGGGATGCTCCTTAGCCAGGACCTCGTACATTTATGGTAATTTTCTTAAAAATCGGTTCTGGGAACCGTGCAGTTTTGAGACATTCATATTTAGTTGTCATGTTAATTACTGAGGTTCCAGAAATTGTGGCCTCCCAGTCCAAATTTGGATTTAAATATTTCCCTCCAAGGATGAACAAGTGTACCGATGAATGTTATTGTCCACAACTAACGTTTTACTGCAATTATATATGTTTTATTGACATTCTTTCAGATGAAGACAACTCATCTAATATTGTTTTTTTTTTTTTTGTATTGGGGCCACTTTTAGCTATATAAGTTATATATTGTTAGCGTTATTTTAAATATCTGGAGAAATCTATTTCACTGTTCTCTCTTTCGCTTTCTTTTTCTACTGTAGCAACAATCCTTTAATGCAAGTACCAATGACTTATTACAGTAGTAGTACCAATGACTTGTTATATAAGTGAGTACAAAACAAAACATGTATATTGAAGAGGAAGGCTATTGTTATTCTTAGAACATGTGACTATGGGGTTGAAGAGGATGTCATCAGGGTTAAAAATAGTAAACATAAAACAGCACAACCTTCGCCAAACTCCATTTCAATTTAATATTTATTTGTGCTTTTAGTCTAGGATAATTATTACTTAAATCTTATAAAAATGAAGAAATATAACTAGATAAGCTTATAATGAAAATTATAAAACAATTTATCAAAAGCATCAAGGCTTCTAATGCTATAAGAAGTTTAAATAAAAATATTTTAGTTGGTTAATTTGAATGAAATCGTTGAAAATTTGGAGTAACAAACCAAAAAAAAAAAGATTTGATGTTGAATTTAATATATATATATATATATATATATATATATATATATATAACTAATGTAACATATCAATTTTAGCAGTTTAATAAAAATTAATAAAATAGATTCAGTGTATAAAGTATATTAGTACAGTCTTAGAATAGATCGGACTATAAAAGTATAACGTTTATACTAACCAACTAAAAAAGACCAATTCTAATTCTAAGCATAGACTATCCACTCACAACAACTCCCACTGAAACCTTCTATCAACTTAAAAGATGGTTCCTCATCCTCCAGAGGTACCCAACAACTACAACCACATCTGCTTCCACCGAATAGGTGATCATCGCAAAAGAAAGATAAACAACACAAGATAAAAATACAGAAGAAGGGCAAGCTAATGTAAACAAGGAATATTCATATGAAAACTTAACTCAAATTATTAAAATAATACACACATAGGAATACATATAAAAAGAGATACAATTGACACTATATTCAATTATTCAGATACATGCAATGACACCGGATCTCTTGGTGGCTTGCACCGACACCGGATCTCTTGGTGGCTTGCACCTCTGTGTGGTTCCCAAACTCTGCAAAGTTTGGCATCAAGGGGTTATCACCCAACCACTCATAAGGTAAATCCCATTCGCATATAGGACTTGATCAAGTCCAGTGACTAGCATCTCCTGCTACTCCTCACAACATAACTCACTCTACTCTATTTGAGCATTAATGATTATTAGAGCGTCAGGATACCAACCAATACTAAGTCCTCATGTCATTGCACACACTAAAATACCACAATATAGAACTTCTCATTGAAATTCCTTAAACATCATAACTTCGCATGCTCACACAATATTTCATACCAATTATCATCTTATATACCCACAATAACATTTTTATCTCAATTAATAACATTAAGGACTATAGAATCCAATTCAAGTATACACAAAAGTAACTAAAACAGTAAAAACAAGAAAACAAAATAATTGTCGCTAGACATGAAATACATCCAAATGGTGAAAACCATTTCTCTAACCATAGACATCAAAACAAAGATCCCATAAGTCAAAATAAAGATTTACGTGTCTAGGATCAACTGTCAAAATTTCAGCTTAATTCGACGGTTAACAGAGCTGGAATCTTCATTTTACCAATAAGACGCAGTGTTAAAAATTGAGTAGCGCTCAATGCTAGAAAGTGGCGCCCAACACTTATTGGCTTGTAAAGGTCAGCGCAGCGCTGCCATGTTGAAGCTCACTACTGTATCAAATATGAACAATCTCAATTTAAGGTTTTTGAGCAATCTAGACCTGTTTTATTACTCCAATTGGTACTACTACTATAGGCAGTGATCAAAAAGAGTTTTAAATTATAGTAGGTAGCAACAATTAGATCCATGATCCAACAACTCTATCTTTCTATAATACCCCCAATTCAAACAATACAATCAATTTCAATTCAATCATTTAAAATATCAACATACCACAATCACAAGCATCAATAATTCATCATAGCATATAAGATATTTCACAATCATACAAGATATGACTCACTTACTCTAAAAGTTATTAGCTTCCCTTATCTGACAAAGAGACTCTGCAGATCCAAATCGTTCAAAAAACACCAAAACACATCTAACTCCACATGATGTTCTATCTACACATAGAAACATCAGAAGAACGATCATAACCTACCATTATGATCACTGATCAATAGACTCATACTGATGATTAAAACCACACATGTAAGCGGAAGAAAACTCACATGTGACGAAAAACATAATTAAACCAAAATGAGGGCGAAAAAATCAACTTACACAAACGGAAAGACTGATTGGTCCAACTTGAAAAACTCGCTGAGAGAGGATAAATCTTATGCTCTCAATTCTTCAATCAAATGATCAGAGAGTAAGATATCCTATAGAGAAGTTAGAGAACTCTAAAAAAGTGATTTGTAGATGGTGGATGTGTTTTAAAATAATAAAACTCTTTTATAACAAATCTATTTATACTAAAACATTTTAATATTAAAATAATCGAATCTCACTATTTTTAAATTAATGTCGCTTCTAAAATATTATTTTATAAGATTTCACAACTAAAGTTTCATACATAAATTTATGAAAATTTAAAATTAAGATAAAATTTGGATTAAAAGAACATGGACCTTATCGCATGGATATGTCAATATGACATTTAATCAACTCGGAAACCATTTAAATAACCAGAAGGAATAATGAGATGGGTGTGTTGTAACATTAGGGACTATTCATATGTTTTAATAAAACAATTAAATATATTATCTTTTTAAAGACTAAATTAATAGGATACTGTTTTTATTTATATCATCAATCTCTACTCGTTTATTTATACCTTGTAAAGTCATTGTAAAATTTTATGTTGTATGAAAGTTGGTCCAGAATATAATTCTCTTAAAATTATTATAGGTTTAATAATTGTTTTAGTCCATCTTATCTTATCTTTTAATTTTAATTTCAATTTTTGCAATTTTTTTATAATTTTTTATTCTTAAAACTAAACCTAATTTTCATTAAATATTTTTTATTAAAGATCACTATAAAACGTAGAGAATACTAAAAGAAATATTTTTTCCACAACATAATGAAAAGCTGAATCTTTTTTAAGTATATTTAAAGAATTTAGTTATCTATTTCTAATTATCCTAGTCTTTCTAGTAAATTTTGTCTAATAATGAATGTAAGTGTAATAAAGCTATGACGTGACATAAATTTGTAAATAAATAATAACAAAGATAAAACATTAAAATAAAAATATAACTATATTTAATACGTTATATTTCTTAATTTTATTTTAAATAGTTTGTACACGGACTAAAACTATAATAGAACAGCATCAAATATGTGAATAAACTTAAATGGTTTTGTAGAAATGCTAATCAATAATTTTGAATTCGAGTTTTAAATACACCATATTATACTATTGAAAAGGGAAATTTTGCGACCTATTAATAGGCGAGCTGAATCCCTGAAAACAAAGCTTCTTTTTTTTTGGTCTATAAGATGATTTTAAATTGAAAAAGAAAAAAATCGTGGATCGAAGATTAGGACTGAAGAGGACCAAGAGAAGAGGGTTTGTTTAAGCGACAAATCGTTGAATTGAACCTCGATTCCGCCCTCAAGCCGAAAGCGGAGCGGGTTCATCAACGATGGACGAGGTCGGAGCATCAATTAGAGCCGCCATATCGCGGTGGGAGCTGGCGGTTTGGCGGCAGTACCAGCACGTGCTAGACAAGTGGACGCCACACGTGGGGCGACGGTGGGTTGGGTTGGTGGTGGTGGCGCTGATATACGCGCTGCGCGTTTACTTTGTGGAAGGGTTCTACTTAGTGTCGTACGGTTTGGGAATATACATCCTCAACCTTCTGATCGGGTTCCTCTCCCCTCAGGTGGACCCCGAGATTCTTGATGCCGAGGGCCCCACCCTCCCCTCCTCCGCTAACGACGAGTTTCGTCCCTTCGTTCGCCGCCTCCCGGAGTTCAAGTTCTGGTACGCTATATGCTTCCCAATTACTATTAATTCAATTCACGATCATCATTAATCAACTAATTTCACTTCATCTTGTTCTGATCGATCATAGTAACCACAGAACACAAATTTCACGGCACAACAAAGCGTGTATTGTGTTCTGTTCAGGTTCTATTTGCGAGGTTACTGTTCTTGTGTTATTTATAGGGTTGTGTGTGCTGCGTGTTTCTTTTTTTTTTAGAGAAAACAACAGTTGGCAACCGCAGTAATAACTGAAATGTCACAATTTGGGGGTTCTTTGCACTTAGCAGCGTTATTGTACTTGTTCTGTAGAATTGAGGATTGTGATGAAATGGCAACTCTTGTTACAATCGCAATTTACAATCTCGGCTGCATTTCTTTTATGTAATTTTAGTAATATCTGGAATTACATTCTCAAGAATGTTAAACCTAAAAAATACAAAATGTTATTGATAAAGAATTAAAAATCAGAAGAGAAAAAAGAAAATGCAAGAATAAAGCTGTATGGAAATCTTAGTTATTGTGAAAAATGAAGTTCTGTTCGGATATAAGACACTCTTTTATTATACAATTTTTTTTTTCGCCTTCATATCTCTGGGAATGACCTTCCTATTTTCCGAAAATGAAAAAAAGTGAAACAAAATGTTATAATTTGTTTAACAGTTGTTGGTGTGTTCTACTCTAGTTTCCATGTGTCACTGACTGTGTGGCTTGGGGATGACACTGGTGCTGCTGCTTTGCCGAGGTTGGGTGAAGGAGTGGTGAGTGGTGACCACATGTAAAAATTTTGACACTCGAAGTTGATGAATTAATAGAATAATGACTAATTAAGGGAAACATAAAGAACAGACATATGAAACGAGCAAATGGATTGACCGGCCAGTTCTGATAAAAATGTGGATGTTCATGTTCATTCCCACAAATAATGAATTGTTAGGAAACGCAGACATCATGAATCAGCATTGCATTTTATGTGTTGTTGTGCTAAGTTACAGAAGTTCTTGGATATGCGGTCTGTATCTTCATGCTTTTACCTTCAGTATTTTGACATTAAGATGTTGTTTCTGCTGAATGTAAACAGGTACTCAATCACAAAGGCGTTTTGTGTTGCGTTTGTGATGACTTTCTTTAGTGCGTTTGATGTTCCTGTGTTCTGGCCAATACTCCTCTTCTACTGGGTGGTCCTATTCACGCTTACAATGAGGAGACAGATATCTCACATGATTAAGTACAAATATCTACCCTTCTCATCTGGAAAACAGGTAAATTAACATTTTCATTCGGCAAAATATCGTCATAACCGTTTTATGGCTTTGTCCATTATTGTGTTTTACATGAATCCAGTTTCGGTTCTAATGGTAAAGGCTTTTTTCTTTTTTTTCTTAAACTTGTAGCGTTATGATGGAAAGAGAGCATCACCTGAAAGCCCAAGCGTTTCAGAGGGCTGAACTTTTCAGGTTAATTGAACTATATTTGCTTAAATTAGGTAACAGATCAACGTGTTCTTGATATTATTGCTGTATATATTTTGGACAGCTAGATCAATCTGGGGATGTGATGGGAAGTTGAAGAAAGTTGCTCTAAGAGTCTTGTGTGGACCAGGGGATGTCCGATTCCCATTTGAGCAAATTGTTTGGACTTTAGGCGTATTGGATACTTTTACACCCTAGTAAAAGATCCAATTTAGGAAAATATAATTGGAGTTTCGGATGACTCTTTCTTTACTCAATTCCCTTTTCTTTGTTTTGTATCTCTATATAGGTGGGCAAATGCCTCTGGTTCCTGAATTAATCGTCAAATAACTGGTTTTGTTTTGTATTTCTTCCAATGCCATTATACCGAGTTATCTTTTTATACCTGCGTATATATGTTTGCATTTTTAATCAAGGTAATTTTTATTAACTCTAATTTTTGGAAATAAGCTCATCAATAGGAAAATTAAATAAAATAGGACTATTAGGCCAATTAGTCTTGGGTCCCTATAACCCAATTAAAATGAATGATTTGCATGTGCGTGTCTCCATGAGAGATTCCTCTAGCTACGCCTTTACATAGTTCACCATCTTTACAAGTGAGACAAATGAAAGTTAGAGCAGAGAGAAATCTTTCATGCATTATTTCTCCTTAGTGTGCCTAAAAGGACAAACTAACATAAAGTAGTGTTATGGGGGCTATGCATTATATCCTATTTCTTATCCACATGAGTAATATAATCCCACCATATAAAACTTTTAGCAAATAAGGTGTTTGAGTAACGGTGATTAAGAAAACTTCTCACAGTTAGCGGCCTTGGCTAATGGGGGCCATTGAAGATGTACCAAGGATGTTGACTGATGCCAAATTTGTAATGCCAATCTTTAACCCACCTAAGCTTTTCTCAATTATTGTTAGGACTCGAGATTGATGACTGTGTTTTCCTTTTGCTTCTCATGTTATGAACCTGTGAACATTGTAGATATTTTGATTTATGGATTACTTTATTAGTTTCATTTCGTGTTATTTTGCATTACTACTCACGGCGACATTCGCATAACTATAATTTTTGGAAAGAATTTGTATTGTCTTTTCTTATTATATTTTTACTTGTTCTCATTTCATTTCAAATAAAGCAGAAGAGTGACAACAAATGAGTAAGGCAAAACCTGGCATCCAACACCATGTACACCCATCTTCCTATCCCCGTTTTATTTTGGATGGACATTTCAATGGATTTTGTGCTTGGACTAGACCAGTCAAAAATAGGTCACCTACTTCGGTCCATTACAGGTTTGCTACTTAGTGAGTCAATCCAATCTGACTTACGAACTCAAAAAATTTGAATCCAGTCCAATCCACCATAGATTAGTGGGTTAAATGGGTTGACACAATTACAAAAAAAAAAGTACAATTGTTTTCTTTCTATCTTTACAATATTAATTGGTAAAACATTTTGATAAAGCTACAAGAAGACTATTAAACTTTCTTCTACATTAATTTTGAAAAGGCACGAAGTACATTGCGTACCAAAATTACTTGATTTTTATGTAGCATGTTAATACAAAAAGTTAGGTTTCCTGTACTTTCAAATAATAGAGAGGATTGCACACGAAATTATATTCGAAAAGAAATAATGAGACGCAGGAAGTAAAGAAGTAGGTGTAGGAAAAAGGATCCAATTAGTGAGATGTTTCTTTTTTCTCTTTTATCTGGGTTGGTGTATCAATTTTGCTCATTATAAGTTCAACATGGATGAGTCGGGTTCATAGTGAGTCACATTGATGTTTTATTCGTGGTAAGACGGGTTGACTCACGAATTTTAACCCATTTTGGTAGTTCTAGCTTGGATCCCCAAAGGACAATCAGAGGAAAGACCTTTGTGGTAGTGTATCAATTTTCAAAGATGACTCATTTAATGCCATAAAGTGTACAAAGTGAATGATGCATGCTGAAATTTTAAATATCCTCTTTAGGGAAGTAATGATATTGCATGGCATCCTAAAATCATTGGGGATATTTTTGATTTCTTTTTGTATCTCCAAAATTTCTTCTGTACCCTCAAAAAAATTTTAAATTTCAAAAATACCTTCTAACCATTTTTGGATGTCGACTTTTGGTAAAGATACTTTTGAACAACACATCTGGTGAAGAGTTTGGACTTCTAGATATCAACAAAATATATACCAGAAGTTGACTTTTGAATATATATATATATATATATATATATATATATATATATATATTTTTTTTTTTCTTTTAATTTTATTTTTATTTTTTTTTTTATATAATTTTTTTTTTTTTTATTTTTTTTTTAACATATTATATTAAAAAAATTTAAATAAACAAAATAAATATAGGAAAAGAAAAAAACAAAAAGAAATAATTAAAATTAGAAAATTAAACTTTAATAAAAAAATAAAAAAGTTAATATATATATATATAAATTATATATATATACATACATATATATATATATATACATACATATATATATATATATAAATTATATAAATATATTAATTACATAATTACTTAAAAACAAATAAAATTACAAAACAATTTAAATTAAAACATAATTAAATTTTAAATAAAAAGATAAGAAAAATACAATATGCATATATTCGGAAGTCTTTATATATTTTGGAATTTGAAATTTTTTCGAGGTGCGGCAAAAATGTTGTAGGTGCAGGAAGAAATCTCTCTATTGCTTCCACAAAAACTCAAAGTTCTTTGACCACTTTTAAAAGATTGTGTGGGGAAGGTTGCCGCACAAATTGTTTCGGGCTTTCTTTCTGCAGCTCCAACATTTTTTTTCACCTCTATGTTTTTTTTAAATTTCAAAAATATCTTTAACCATTTGAACAAAGTTACGTAAATCACATTTTTAAAATTATTTCTTGATATCGACATTCTGGATATCGATTTCCGAAGAAGAATACGATTTTAATATTTGTTGAATTATGTTTAATTCTATAAAAGTTTATTTTCAATAATTATTGTTGTTTTGTATTTTAATAAATATTTGATTATGTTTAATTCTTATATCTGTTTTATATTTTAATATTTTAATATATTTTAATTTTTTTAATCTTATTTTAATAAATAATATATTTTTAATATTAAAAACAGAATTAATTACTATAATACTTTAATATTTATTAAATTATGTTTAATTCTATAAAAGGTTAATATAACTTTTATTATAGCTTTATATTTTAATATATTTTTTATTATTTGTAATTTTGATTTAATAAGTAATGTGTTTTTAAGATATTATTTATTTTAATATTAAAAACAAAATTAACTATTATAATACTTTTAATACTTGTTGGATTATGTTTAATCATATAAAAGTTTAACTTCAACAACTATTATATTAATACACATTAGTTGAGTCCAATAATATATATTAGACGAATCTAGTAATATATTTTAGACGAGTTTGTCGACACACAAATTAGACGACTCTACTAAAATAGATTAGACAAGTTTCTTCATTTAGTGATGAGACGAGTCTGACAATACTTATTAGACGACCCCGTACATACACAGATTAGTTGAGTCTATTAGTACACATTAGATGATTGTGACCATTCACTGATTGCACGAGTCTTGTAATGTACATTAGACAACTATATTCATACATTGATTAGTGGAGTATAGCAAGAAAAACAAATTACATGAATCATTTCATACATTAATTAGAAGAGTTTAGGAATGGACATTACACAACTTTGTTCATACACTAATTAGATAAGTTTAGCAACACACATTGATGTACATACACTAATTAGACGACTTTTATAATATATATTAAACAAGTTTGTTCATACACTAATTAATCAAGTATAACAAAAAACACTAAACAAATGGAAATGCGGGTTGGATTAGCCTCATTAGGCTTGCCTCGCGAAAATGTGGGTCGACTAGCCTACAATGCTTTGAAAATGTAGGTTTAATAGTCTAGGACACTTCACATAAGTCCTAGTCCCCAGGCTAACTCTTTCTTTTTCAATTTCTTGGATAAATCTTTAAATGTCCTATGAATTGAAAAACTTCAACACAATCATAAAATTAAACAAAAACTTTAGAGAACAAAATTATAAATTAATAATTACAATATTCGTAATTTGACATGCATGATGAATTCTTGAGATTTTAGCATCATAAATACATGACATTGGTGTTTTATACTCATATAAGAATTTTAGAAAGTTTAGAAGGAAAGTAATCAACATACACAAGAGCAAGTATTTTTTTTTTTATCTGATAGACCTTAATTCTTAGCCATCTGACGTTTTTTGTGAGTGGGTTTGTGCTGCTTGTCCTAAGTCTAAGCATGATTGATAGTATCTCTATATTATCTAAGTTGTTTATATGTATTATATTTGTTGATGTTCTAAAATATGGTTATATGTTTTATATACACTTCATTAATTGTCAAAGATAGTGTATCTAGTTCAGTGGTGTTGTGGAAGATAAATTGTTCATATATATGACTAGAGAGTCTTACATTAAACGTTAGACGAGTCAGTTCACATACCGATTAAATGAATATAGTAAAAAATATTAGATGAGTATAGAAAAATACATTAGAGGAGTCTTCCATACACTGAGTAGACAAGTCTCCATATACTAATTAAATGAGTATGTCATTATGCAATCCAACCTTTTTTACTTTTAGAAAATTTACATTTACATTTCTTTGCATAGAATAATATTTCTATTTTTAAATCTTCTCTAATCTTTATATTTTTTTATCATCTAACTTTTTGTATTTTTAGATTATTTACTTTTTACATTTATCTGAATTGTTTAATATTATATTTATTTATCATTTTTTCCTGTCTCTCAATCTCTTATTGCACAATGATAAGTAATTAGGGGTTGCGCCGCGATATTTTCCCTCTTAGTAGCATCAAGCATGAGCCATGAAGTGCTAGATTTAGAGAATTTCTAAGATTGGACTGGGTCGTTAATATTGAAGAACAAATGTATAAGGTTCATGGCAAACAGTGAATATCCATATAAAAAATATAACTAGAACATTAATATCATTAAGGATTTCAGATTAAACATTCAAATGGAATAACAAGTGAAAACCAGTACAAATTGATAATCAGGTTGAGTTTTAACCTGAAGAAATCTATGTACAAGAATAGCCCCAACAGGCATTTCCAATAGCAGCATATAAAGATAACAGAAACATCACTTTTGTTGCAACTTTAGAACTTGTTCCTCTTCAAAGGATCCAATTCCACAATAATGATGAGTTAGTTCAAGCACTGCTGATAGAGACCTCATTGCTTTCATAACCTGAACTAGGAACTGCAGAGTTTAGACCATACTTAACAGGGTACGAAGCTTCCATTGCAATTCCACACTTCCCTGTGGAGCTCCTTCTCACGTTGCGCTCCATCTTGAAATACCCATCTTCACCCCACCCAGTGCCCCATGAATTCCTCACCAGCCAGTAATCAACACCGTTTTCAGTCCCATATCCAACAACCACCACACCATGATCTAAATTTGTTCCACATTTACCAGTAAACACACCCTGCAAAAAAAAATAAAAAATCACAAAATTTTAACCTTGTACATTTGACAACCATACATTGTTGCATGTTGTGAAATAGTTCCCTGTCTCAAGCTTATACCAATTTAAGAACATAGTCTCAAAGGCAAATCAATGCAGTGATCACAGTGTAACATTTTATAGAGTATACTTACAGACTGATAAAGTTGCAAAGCCCTGCCAGAGGCTTCAATTGCAACGCTTATGGGTTGATGAGAAACAGCTTTCTTTAAGGCATTCTCGTCATATGCTGGAACATCCTCGTAATCATCGATTTGCACTACCTTGGCCTTTTTCTGTAGCAGTATAAATGAATCAAAATCATTAGAAAAATCAATTATTTGAGTTGAATATATGATGCAGGGGTTTAGAAAGAATGGTATAGTGACCTTAGTTGGATCACAAGTTCCATCATGGCCCTTGTATGGATAATCTTCTTCTGTGTCTATGCCACCATTTTTAATGATGAATTGGAATGCGTAGTCCATGAGGCCACCATTGCATCCTTCGTTATACTCTCTGTCACAGTCCACAAGCTCTTGTTCTGACAGTGACACAAACTTCCCTGTCACTATGTTATTTATAGCTTCCACAGAAGCCACTGTTGAGAACGCCCAACAACTTCCTGCGTCATTCATGTACACACCACAAAATATATTAATAAACCCAATTTTAATAGGACATACTCTCTGTAATTACTATTAAAGATAAGTTTAGTATTTAGCTTATAGAATAAGTAAAGAAATAACAAATATAAAATTATTCATGAATAAATAAATAAACAGAATCCAACAGCCCTGTACCCACGCAACGTCCAGAAACTTGCATTTCGTAACATAACATTATTCTGAAGGAAATAGCTTTAAACGTCAGAATTCAATAAGTACGACCACTAACACATTATTATTTTTTTCATAAGAAAATATCAAACCGTGGCAAAACCGTTAACGAAAATAGAAACACATAAAATTCTATTCACAGATTAAATTAAAATATTTTAATTTAACGTTGGTTTAACTTTATTATCTTTAAAAAAAAATACCCCACTTGTATTTTCTTTTATTTTTCAGTTTAGATTTTAAAATTTAATAATACGCCTCCTTTTCAGTTTAGATTCTTCACAATCTAGCCAAATTTCAAAAACAAATCCACAGTCAAGTTCGTTATTAATAATGAGAAAAATATAAAAAACTCAAGTATATTATTATTATTATTCCCAAAACATATTATAAACGAATACTTAATTGTTACGTAACCATAGCCAGATAAAAAAAAAACAAAGCTGTTACAGTTAACTCAGAACAGTTCTTAACAAACGTTATCTTTACCAAATGAAAAGGCGAAAAGATTAAA
>Ga0214544_1006672_pt1 | contig 21025 bp, 8 predicted proteins | sample CNSS3metaG_FD_160074 | JGI IMG/M metagenome (GOLD analysis project Ga0214544, IMG submission 160074) | Root nodule microbial communities from cowpea collected in UCLA plant growth center, Los Angeles, California, USA - CNSS3 | ecosystem: Host-associated > Plants > Roots > Nodule | place: USA...
GTATGTTTTTTTTTTTTTATCTTTTAAAAAAAAAATAAAAATATATATATATATATATATATATATATATATATATATATATATATATATATATATATATATATATATATTCAAAGGAATGACCGACCTCAATATGATCATTTCAATTCTGATCTGATAAATATTTGTCATAAAATAACTAGTTTCATTAAATATCTATCATGGACCGAGGTGACGACAAAGGAATTTGAGTATGATTTGGACCAAGCAAGAAATTCAAGTAGGATCTAGGCCGACTTTGTTAGTAGAGAGTTATGATAGAGTTAATGGATATTTTTTATAGTGGGAAGATTTTCGACTTTGGGGGAGTGGAGATCATGTATGATTTTTTTTTTTTATAAATAAAACACTCCCCTCCTCTTGCCAAGGAAGATAACTATTTTGGCCTTAGTGTTCTTAAGTCTACTTAGGTTGAGAAATTCTTTTTATATTTTGTCTTCAGTGAGGAGATAATAAGTAAATAAATCACCTACCAACTTGACGAATTGAGAATGAAATTTTTTTAAAACTTAATGGAAAGGTAACATCTCTTCCGGCATTGGATTATTCATCCGATATATTGTACACTTTGGAGCGTTGGCTCTGTCATGATTTTGTCTTTAAAAGACATATTGGAAGACAGAAGATAAAGAAAAAAAAAATTTAAACAGTTTTATGTCTCAGACTTCTAATAATAATATTAGGTGCGATAGAAATATTTTATAGTACCTAATAGAATAAAAAGGAAAACAAATTTAAAAACTATAAAAACTACAAAACATATTGTGAAAACGATGAAAATTTATTGAACATGTAACCACTCATGAGAAATTATATCGTTAATAATTATACACCCACCAAAACAAAGTATAACATTAACTATATTTATTGCGAATGTACTGTTCTCATCATGGTACACTATGAATGCTTTGGTAATTTTTGATACTATATTAAATGTTTTAATGTTTTATTCAGAACCTACTTGAAAAGTGAGAGAATAGAAAATATTAAAAAAATATATAGATATATATTAATGCTCATGTTGATAATTTTATTTTCATAAAGTTTAATTCGTAACGTGAAATAGTGCTTGTGGGAACACCTACATCTACCACATATTAATAAATATTTGTACGTAATGTTCATGTAAAAATGTTGGTCCTCACATTAGGATTTCGTAGCCTTTACCTTTAGGCATACCCACATTTATTACAACCCTAAAATCAACATCCAAATCTATCAAGAAAAATATAAATGATATAATTATTATCATTATCTTTTACTAGCGTATACACAGACGTCACAGTGTTTATGTGTACGTATTTTTTAAATATACATAATATTATATTAGTAAGTGATGATAATATAATGTTATTAAGTTATAATATAAAATAAAATTATATTTATTAAAAATAAAGTAAATTATATCATAAAATATGAGAGAATAATTGTTGATAAATAGAGAAAAATAGAATAGTAGAGATAAACGATTTTATAAAAAATTTGTAAAAATAATGGTCAATTTTTAAATTTTTTATAAATAATTATACTTTTAAAGGCTAAAATAGGTATTTTAAAATGTGAAAAAAAAAATCTTATTTATATATTGTTATAGATAAAAATGCATAATATATTTAAACAATCGAAGAAACATATATACTATAAAAATATACGTTTATTCGTCTTGTGTGAATAAATAACACTCTTATATGATCAAGTTATTGTTGATCAAATATATCTTCTTTTTTTCAATTCTATAACTTTGTTTATAAGGAGAATTTTTTCTTCGTTGTGTAGCAATGCTCTTTTATTAAAGTACTATTTCAAAATAAATTGAGAATGAGTAAAAATCAATTGGATGGTAACCAAACAAATTTAAATATCATTTCAAATATTTTGCAAGATATATTAGATCTCCTTTCAAAGATATTTGATATAATTGATTATTTGTTTTTTTTTTCAAATTTATATTTTTAATTTTCAGTTTCCATGAAAAATTTTAACTATGATATTTGTACAAATTAATCATCACAAAAAAATTACTAATACTATTTGAAAACTTAATAAACGGAACAAATAAGTATTTATATTCTAGTATTGGTTATTCCAGAATCAAAGTGGCATCACCCTAAATCAAATTCTAAACCTCTTAATCAATAAATATATTAATTAAAGACAAAATAAAAAATTATAAAATATATAGAATCAAGTTAGATTTAAAAGTTTATTTCTTTTACAACCAATAAGAAAAAAAATTACAACATAGATACAATTAAAGCAATGAGTACAACGTAAGAAAATAAAATTATTATTGATATCACTGTATAAGTAAAGCATAATGTGAATGTTTACCACTCATTTAGTTAGTTTTTTATAAAAAAGCAACAAATCATACAAACTAAATATAAAAAAATAAACGTGGTTCATTTTCATTTGATTTAAATTTAATATAAATTTCAAACCTAATAAAAACAAAATCGCATTATTATTTTTTTTTTATTTTTTGTATTGATTTGAATAAGTTTTGTGATTTTTCTTTTTAATAAATTTGTTTAGCATTTTATAATAAATTTTGTTAAATAGAAAGAAACGTGACAAAAAAATTTCTACGTAATTGTTATTGTATTCACATATTTTTATTGTGATAGTTATAAATATATTATAAACAATCTTCAGAGGAAATAATTTTATTTAATAATAAACTGTTTGATTTATTCTTTTGTTTTTTAAACCTATATATCTGAACCCAATCGTTTAGTTAGTTAAAAATTATATATATATATATATATATATATATATATATATATATATATATATATATATATATATATATATATATATTATTTCTTCATATTAGTTGGGTTTTCAACTAGCATAGTGGACCTTGGATCTACTGCACATCAATGATGTGGGATATTTAAGTCTAACTTGTCAGTACTTGTTAAGATGAATGATGATATAAAGTGTATTTGTAGAAAAAAAAAACACTTAAAAAATTATTGATATATAATTAAGGATTAAATATGTTTTTTGTTTTTACCTTTTAGTAAATTTTAGAATTAGTTTATTTCAAAATTTCGGATCAATTTAGTCTTTCATCTCTCAAAATACGTAGATTTAGTCTTTTTAATAAAAAATTATTGAGTTTATTTGATATTTCGTATGCATTTTAGGATTGTATTTGAGTTGTTTATACTATTTAATATATTTTTACTTTAGTGTCAAGTCAAATATTATTATGAAACGTACTTGAAATGTGAAATAAACTTAACAAAATTTGATTAAAATGATTGAATTCACGTAGTTGAAATGATGAAAGACTAGTTTGATTAAAATATTTGAAATGAACTAATTCCAAAATTAACTGAAAGTTAATGATTAACATCACATTTAACTCTATAATTAAGAGTATAAGTTACACATTAAGCAGTAAAAATAAAAAAAAAAATAAAGGAAACATGCTTTAAGTATAATTGTTGTTTATGTCTTATACAACTTTTTAATTTTTATTCTATATAAAACTCAAAGTCACACTTAAATACTCAAAATTAATGTAATTTAAATGTTATACAAAAACAAATAACAAATACAACAGTTGAATAAAACTATCCAATTAACTATGTTGTCGTGCAATAAAAAAATTGTATGATTTAGGAATTTGCGATCTATGTTAATTATGTAAACACGATTATTTATTTAACTTTACATTAGGCTGAGTTTGTTTCTTTCTGAAAAATCATGTGACACCCATGTGTACTTTCTCACAAAATAAAACAGATTTTAGATTTTAATTATCCAATAGAAAAAAAAAAACAAGAATCAATATTTGTTTAATTTGACACTCAATAAATATAAAAATAATATTTTTACCAAGAATACATTAACATATCGACAATAATACATATAGATTATGTGAGAACACTTTAATAATGGATGTATAATACTTTATATATTGATGAACACCTAAATAATTATTCGCATGACTACTGAACTGAACTCAATATGAATATACCATCAAAATTCATACTACCCCAAATTCATCGAAATATTATTGACAAAAGAAAACAATGTTAATGTTTTATTATCTTAATTATTTATCGTGAATATTTTCTAAAACATGAGTATTTAAATATATATTTTTTATTGTTAAAGTCCCCATGCTACAAACTGGAAATTCACATGTCTTTAACACATAAAAAATCATACAAAATCGTGTAGGGTTTTAGTTATTACAAGAAACAAATGTTAGATATATATGCTAATATTGATTGGATGTATAGACAAGAAAAAAGAGGGAATTTTTATTTTTGAGTTGGAGATGGAATAAAATAAATTATAATAAAAGATAATATAGAGTTAGTGATTTTATTAGAAATTAATGTTATATTTTTTAGGTGGAAATAATTATATCTTTAAATAACTGGGTTGATTCTTTTGATAGATCTGAGTTGAATTGTTCATTAAAGATTGATGATAGTTTTACTTGTATAAGATTTTTTTAACGTTCAAGTTAAGCATATATGAAGTAAAAGAATTTACTAGTTCGATTGTAAAGCTTTTTAAAATCTTCTCCCATTGATCTTGAAAGATTAAGTTTTTTTTTTTTTTCATAATCATTTTGGATAAAATAGGTTCACATAAAAACAATATTTTAAGGTAATTAATTAAACTATGAAATATAAGAATAAGATGTGTGTCGAATCGACTATGTCTAATTTTAACCATTGTACCAATATTTTTGTAAAACTCATATTTTGGTAATTAATCGATTAAGTCTCAATTTAATGGATTAGGTTTAGAAAAAAAAAAATCCAGCATGCCATATTTAGGAACAATGACCGAAACAAGCCTCCCATTCCGATCGAAATTCGTCCGACAGCCATAGTTAGGAATAACGACTGCGTTTTCGAGGTATTGCCCGCTTTGGAATGTTTGGACTCCATCACGGTTTTGTCTTTAAAAGACGCTTCGGAGGATGAAGGAAGGTAAAAGTATTTAAATTTCGCTTGATCTCAATTCTTAAGCGATGTGAGACTTATTGGGTGCACCAGAATAAATATAAAGCGTATCGGGGCATTGAATAAATATTTTTTTGTAATATTATAATGTATTTATATGTTTTTTTTGTCTTTATAATTCACGTTTGAATATTACATAAATAATATCTCATCTCTTTTAATCCAATAATATTAAGTTTTATGAGCTTATTACACGATATTTTGGTTAAAACATAAAATATTATAAATAATTTAAATATCATCTTAAAACACATTCGACACACATAAAAAAAAATTACAAAATATATTCATTTATGTATAGAGGTAGGGACTGAAAAGATATTTAATATTTTTTAATATAATTGAAAAAATTAATTTGGTTTAAACCAAAGGGGAAAACGTATAACCCAATTTTTTTACTCACCTACTTTGTCACTTTTCACCCATTTCTTAACATATATATTCTGCAGAAAATCTGATGCAAATCAACCTCTTAAAGAACGAAAGTGAAGAATAATAATAATAACCACGAAGGAAAGTAGGCACCAGCCAAAAAGAAAATGAAAAAGAGGTTGTAAAGTAAGATGGTTGAGGTGCGTTTGTTTGATTCATTATTTCCAATTATGCGTGTAGGTGGTGAAATAAAAGGGTGGGAGAGTGGGAGGGTATATCAGACATTTCAAAACCTTTCGGTAAAAGCAGCACGAGCCGGTTAGTTCAACGTAGCCGTTTTATAGATTTGAAAATTAGACGATTATGATTATTAAATTATGATATTTAACGTTTTATTAATCTCCAAAATTTCCATTCAGAGGGTTTCTCTCTCTTCTTCTCGTGCATTCTCCTTCTTCCGCCATAATCGCCCAAGCAAGTGGAATTCCAATTCGACGCGTTCACTCCCTCCAACGACGCCGCTTCAGATCTGAATCGCCGCCGTTTCAGAGATCCACAGTGCCGGCATTCTCCGTTAAATTTTCGCACCGTTCATGCTCTTCCCGTGAGCCTCGTCGCTTTATCTTTTTTCATTTTCGTTTCGATTTTTTGTTGTTGTAAGCGTGGTCCTGATTTCGACGATTCGTTCGGTGTGCAGCTCGTGCGAACAGATCTTGAAAATTGGCGCCTCAACGACGTTCGCAGCGCCACGCGAGTGGCCAGATGCCGCAGGGCAATGCCGCCGCCGCCGCTCTGTTGGACCACAGCGGCGATGCTGGAGACGCTGTCATGGCGCGGTGGCTCCAGTCCGCCGGCTTGCAGCATCTCGCCTCTCCCCTAGCTTCTACCGCCATCGATCATCGCCTCCTCCCCAACCTTCTCATGCAGGTGCCGCTTTATGGCATCGTCAGCCTCTTTGATTTTGCAGTTTCTCGATATTTCATTTAATTTCTGTTAGTTGATATGATTCCGTGTATAATACTCAGCGTTTTGTTTTCATCTTTTGTTTAGAAGGTGTTAACTAGCGTATTACGCTATTGCTGCTTGATTTATTTGTATACTTTTGTTGTACTTTTTTCTTATTTTTCTATTTTGTGATTTTTTTTTGTTGGTCTTTGCTTGATAAAGGGGAGTTTGGTTGACTATGCGTGTCGTAAGGTTTTTTCCAGTTTTGGATGAGTTTGAGTAAGTTGAAATTTTGTAGTACTTGCTTTTAGGTTATATTACTCTATATGATTCTTCAGCTGTTCTGCATTTTGAGGGGTAATGATGGTACGGTCTTATTTTAGTCAGAAGCATGCATTGACTGCAGTACGGGTTGAATTTGCTAAATGTTGTTTGCTCTTTTTTATGGTAGTTCATTAGGTGACAAAAATGGTTGTGATGTTGTTGTAGGGTTATGGAGCACAGTCGGCTGAGGAGAAGCAGAGGCTTTTGAAGTTAATGAGAAACCTCAATTTTAATGGGGAATCTGGTTCAGAGCCATATACGCCCACCGCCCAGTCTTTAGGTGGAGTGGCTGGGTCGGATGGGTTTTATTCTCCTGAGTTCAGGGGTGATTTTGGAGCCGGACTTTTGGATCTTCATGCTATGGATGATACAGAGCTTTTGTCTGAGGTATGGATATGATTTGGTGTATCATATCATAATGGTCTGTTAATTCATGTAAGCCAATAGACTTAGTTTGGTTCAAGTACTATTACCACGGGGAAATATCTTCATGTAATTTTGACACGTTGTAATATCTCTGGGGGAAAATCCTAGAACCTGTAATTCAGACAGCAATGATGGATCTGAATGTCTGAACGAATTTAGAATTTTTCAGTTATTTTGTTTTAGTTGTGCATGTTTAATTTCGGGATCCCTTCAGTATTCCTGGACAACGGGCTTCTGTTTTCTGTTAGGGTGGCATTTGATTTGAGAATATTCTTTTTGTTTACCGTTTTAATGACAAGAACGTCACATCAAAATTTTGTTTATATAATAGTGAAAACAAACATAAAAATTATTTGCCCAAACTAAATGAACTCTCAGTTTTAGGAGCTTTTAGCTTCTACTTATTTTTTTCTTCTCTTTCTTTATTCCAAATCCCAAGATCTAAGAATACATTACTCAAAAAAATTAATTCATTTAGTAATTTTGAAGCTTGAAAAAATTATAGAATTACCAGAAAGCTTCAACTTTTACTTTAAACCTCTGAATTTCAACTTCAGCTTAAAATAGCTTTCACCTGCTATAAAAGTCATGTCGTACACTACCTTAGCATTTTTCTTTGGATGTATTTGTTGTTCTAATTCTTTTCCTTGTTGTCAGCATGTAGTTTCAGAACCTTTTGAGCCATCACCCTTCATGCCTGGAGATGCTAGAGTATTTGAAGACGATTTTTATCCAATTAACAACAAGCTGGAAAGCGGGGAAGCAGATGCTGAAGCATCAATTTCTGTACCAATCAATGAAAAAGAGTATAGCACAAGAGAAAATAGTGTTGCTAAAATTAGAGTTGTGGTATGTCAAAATTTCATAGACACATGCATAACTTCATCTTTTATGCATAGATTACTTATTTTTCATGTGCTGCTTCGGGGACTTGACATGCATTGAGTACATTTTTGAAGTTTGATTTCCATCCTCTGCTCCCTTAATATTTTCTCTACTGATTCTATCAAATTAATTACTTTGAATGCTGCTGTATATATTAAATTAGATTGTGCTCATGATGTACGCTGTCGTTAGGCAAATGTCATCTTTTTTCTCTTTTAATTTCAATTCCTTTGACTTAATTGGACATATCTTATGTTTAATGTCAGTTTCTCTTAAATATTATCCATCTATTGTCTATAATTGTAAACATTTCTCCCTCAAATAACTTTCTTTCAATTGTCATTTTTTATGTTTTACTTGATTTAATAATATTCGTGCTAGCATTAGATACTTGATAGATAAGATGTTCTTGATTCTTTAAGATTCGAATTGAATGAAAATTTGATTGTTTTTTAATGCATGTCTTTAGGTACGCAAAAGACCATTAAACAAGAAGGAGCTAGCTAAGAAGGAGGATGATATTGTAACTGTACCTGACAATGCATATTTGACAGTCCATGAACCCAAACTAAAGGTTTGTTTAGATATTGGATTTAAGCTCTATGTTACATTGAAGTAAAGGTTGAATTTTATCCATTTATTTATATTCTCATTTTATTTACTGCTACGAGATCTGATTGTTCTATCATGATGAAAAGGTTGATTTGACAGCTTATGTGGAGAAGCATGAGTTTTGTTTTGATGCTGTGCTTGATGAGCATGTTACCAATGATGAAGTAAGACTTAATCTTGTCGTGGACTAAATTTTGTTATTTAATAACTTATTTAGGTGTTTTGATACCGTCTGTTGATTTCTTTGTTTTTGGTGGAATTTGAGGTTTATGAAAGTAAAAGATTGTCTGTCTTGATCTTGATTTGCTTGATTTATGGTGTGATTGTTTTATAATGACAGGTATACCGAACTACTGTTGAACCAATTATTCCTACAATTTTCGAGCGAACCAAAGCTACCTGTTTCGCTTATGGTCAGACGGGTAAGAAATTTTTGTATCCTATAAAAATTATTACCAAACTATTAATTACCAGTTTACATTTCAAAGGTTTTAGCTTTTCATATCTTCTATCTGTGTGTTTCTTTTTGGGTTTAAATTTAGTAGTTTTTGTTTATATACTTTATAGTATTCCTTACTGGTGGTCAGTGTGAGAATCCAGTGAACAAGGGAAGAATGCAGTTCTTTGTCTATTTTTGGGAGGGGGAGGGTGTAGTGTTGTTCCTAGCTGGTGTTTTTGGCCTCTAAATTCAACATGTAAAAAATTATTATTGTTGAGATACTTTATGACTAAAGTTATGACCAATGTAGTCCTTCTAAAGTTTAGAAATTTCCCATCTTATGAGTTTGATTTTGTTTGGTTAAATTAAAACTGAAGTGAAAAATCTAAAAAAATGGTATCAAAGTGTATCCTAAGTAGTATCAAAATGTCTTGATTATGGCTAAATTGAGGCCTATCTGATCTGCCATTATTGTAGGGTCAACACTCGGGTAATTAGATTCCACAGAGATATGATCAGTGCAGTCCTCATAAAACTTGGACAGTTCTTTCAAACTGTTTAGTGGGGTTGAGTAAGTAGTAGCCAAATTCTAAGAATTCCAATATTTAAAATGCTCATTTGTTAATGGGGAAATCATGGAGTTTCAGTTATAGAGTAAGGACATTGATAGAAGAGTAGACTCCGGATAAAGGATAATATTCTCTTAAAATCTAAAGCACTAACCCATTTTATACTAATCATCATAACTAAATGAGGAAAAAATCATGAAATACATGGAAATAAGGAAACCAAGGACATAAGGAAACTAAGCCTAATAGATGTTAAGGAAATATGGAAACTATTCCTAAAGGGTAATATAAGACACTCCCAAAACATAGTCAACATTTTCATATATTATAACAGTTGAGAGGGTGGGAAGATATTAATGGCCCTGTAAATGCAGTTGATATTTTGCATCCAATGATAGATGTGATTATGCTTGAAATTGAGTGTTTGAAATTTGTCCTGAAAATAATTTTTAAATAAAGCTGTATTTGTTGTTTTTAGCATATAAGAATGTTTATTTCATGTTCCATTGATATGCTTCCTCAAGCAACTACTGCACCTTCTTTATTGTGATGCTAATAATGTTTTGCTTTCAGGAAGTGGCAAAACATACACAATGCAACCCTTACCACTCAGAGCTGCAGAAGATCTTGTTCGACGGTTGCATCAGCCAATTTACCGGAATCAGAGATTTAAATTGTGGCTCAGCTATTTTGAGATATATGGCGGAAAACTTTATGATCTTCTTAGTGACAGAAAGTAGGTATTGAAGTTATAATGAATGCCTTTGTTATAAGTTCTTTATATATTGTTGACCTAGGGGCTTAATTAGGAGACAACACTTTTACTGTTTTTGTTGTTGGTTCAATTGCTTTACTAAAGAACTGTTCTAATATTAAGTATGAATCTAACTTTATCTTATATCATGTATTCATTTTTCTATATTGCTGGTCCCCGTATACCTAGGGGCTTAATTAGGAGACAACATTTTTACTGTTTTTGTTACGGGTTCAATTGATTTACTAAAGAACTGTTCTAATATCAAGTATGAATCTAACTTTATCTTATATCATGTATTCATTTTTCTATGTTTGTGGTCCCCGTATGTGGATGTATTATCTTTCTGTTTCAGGTGCATAGATATATACTTATCTATGTATCTTGCTTGGTGCTTCTACCCTGCATTTTGGTTTACAGTGTTAATGTATTGTTGAATGGCTGTATTTATTTTATTACTATATATGAACAGGAAACTTTGTATGAGGGAAGATGGACGGCAGCAAGTTTGCATCGTAGGACTGCAAGAATTTGAAGTTTCTGATGTGCAAATTGTCAAAGAATTCATAGAAAGGGGAAATGCTGCAAGAAGTACAGGATCCACTGGTGCCAATGAGGAGTCTTCGAGGTCACATGCTATCTTACAACTGGTTGTAAAGAAACACAGTGAACTGAAAGAGAGTAAGCGAAACAATGATGGGAATGAGGCAAGAAGTGGGAAGGTTGTGGGGAAAATTTCTTTCATTGATCTTGCTGGAAGTGAACGAGGTGCAGACACTACTGATAATGATCGTCAGACACGGTACTTCTGCATTTAAATTAATTGCTTAATTTTTAAACTCTTGAAAAAAATCAATTGCTTGATAAGAATACTCTTAGAGTTTGGGAGGGTCTCATTATTTAAGTGTCATATAAAGCTCCCTATTATTCTTAAAATGTGAGACCGATAAGAAAATTACACATGTATTCTTAGACTCTGCTTAGAATTTTGAGTCATTGCTTTGTTGTGTTTCATACTTCAAACTGGATTTAATATTGTAAACTGTGGCCTACCAAGTCAAGTTGTACAAATTACTATATCTAGATGACAGGTCTGTGCTTTACACAGTTGAAGCCCAAATGCTTCAATTTTAACACACTGATGCTGGATCTACAGGTGGCCTCCTTCTGGGATAGATTTGTAAAATTTTAGATACTAAGGAATTACTTTACAAACATAAACCAAATGTACTTCTAGCATGTTGTGCTGATGTAACTGCTAAATATAATATTTTGCAGCTTCCTTCCACTCTTTCTGATCAAGCACGTTTTATTTTATTAACTATCAATTTACTCTGCAATTTTTCATCTATCACTGCTATAGGATTGAAGGAGCGGAAATCAACAAGAGCCTGTTGGCTTTGAAGGAGTGCATCCGTGCTTTAGACAATGACCAGATTCATATTCCATTTCGGGGAAGTAAACTTACAGAAGTGCTTCGTGACTCCTTTGTGGGAAATTCAAAGACTGTAATGATCTCTTGTATATCTCCGGGTGCTGGATCTTGTGAACACACGCTTAATACCTTGAGATACGCAGATCGGTATGCGTTTATTATGTGCTCTAACATAATGTTTCATAGCATGTTCTCTCCTTTTTTTTTTTGTGCACGTTCATTTTTTATTATACTAACTGTTCTATCATAATGTGAACAGAGTTAAAAGTCTGTCCAAAAGTGGAAATCCTAGAAAAGACCAGGTCCTAAATCCTGCACCACAAACTAATAAGGAGATTTCATCCACATCATCTATTCCTGCTAGTGCTGGTGCAGAGGATTTTAACCATCAACGTCAAGAGAAAACAACGGACATAGGCAGGAAATTTGTTGAAAGGGAAAATTCTTCGTACAGCTCTGGTGCGACTGCTGTTGACAAACAGCCATTAAGTTTTTCTTCAAATTATTTATCAAATGGGCGAGAGGAGAAAGGCTTGTTTTCTGCTTCATTGGACCGGGATAGGTTTGAACTGAAGAACTCGTATGGTGACTCTACTAGTCAAAAGATGAACTCTTACTCACAAATTGATACAGGTGAAAAATTGCAAAAGGTGTCTCCGCCACGCAGAAAAGGGTCTAAGGATGAAAAAACTGAAAGGCCCGCAAATTGGATGAAAAGGGATGCCAATGGTTCTGATCCCTCTAATACAAGTTCCAAGCAGCAGAGCACGGGGAACTATAACATTGGGCCTAAGGATGAAAAGTCTGATAGGCCTTCAAACTGGATAAAAAGGGATTCCAGCGGTTCTGATCTTCTCACTACAAGCTCCAAACAGCAGAGCACAGGGAATAATGTGTCTAAGGATGAAAAATCTGAAAGGTCAGCAAACTTGATGAAAAGGGTTGCCAGTAACTCTGATATGTTCTCTACAAGCTCCAAGCAGCCGAGCACAGGGAACTATAACAATATTACCACTGGATCCAGGCCTTATGAAGGAGAATCTTCTCCTAACGGGAATATCAATGCAGTACTTGAGGTTTGTCAGATATATGGAATTGCTCATTCTTTACCAAATTTTAGTTGAATAATGAACTTCTTTGTGCTTGTTTTGTTCTATCCATATAACTGAACTTGTGCAATAAAGCTTCTGTTATATAAACTTGTTTATGGTGTCTGTTTAATTCTTTATTGTATTTTTTCAGGAGGAAGAAGCACTCATTGCTGCTCATAGGAAGGAAATTGAGGATACAATGGAGATTGTTCGAGAAGTGAGTTATTACATGTTTTTTGTAGAGGTTATTTTAAGTTTTGGAATTCAATTTCTAATTGAATTTATCATTTAACTGTAAAAGTTAAGTTTTTGTTTCGTAAGACAAAGTAGAAGCTAGTGCCACCTTGACATGTATTTCTATGCTTTTTCAGTTTTTTTCAAGTTAATCTATAGAATAGTAAAAGGAAAATTATAGTGCCTTGACATGAACAAAGTATGTTTTACTTTTTTCACTTGTAAAATTTATAAAATAGTAAAAAGGAAAATTGGTAAAAAATTTAAATTTTAGGTAGGTGACTTGTTGACAATTTATCATTTTGTGGTCATGTTTTGATTTGTAGGAAATGAAACTCCTGGCAGAAGTGGACCAACCGGGAAGCCTTATTGACAACTATGTTACCCAATTGAGTTTTGTGCTTTCTCGCAAAGCAGCGGGTCTGGTGGGTCTTCAAGCTCGTCTCGCAAGATTCCAACATCGACTAAAAGAGCAGGAGATTCTAAGTAGAAAAAGAGTACCGCGTCAGTAAGGGATTTCTCGCTTTCTCTTGTTCAACTTCATCTCTATTCTCCTGCTTGTTAGCAAAATAGTTGAAAGGTTTTGTCTGATATAAGCAAATCTTTTGGTGAATATGCTCTAATTGAATTTACTTAAATGTATATGCCCTTGTGTGAGTCGTGTGACTTTTGGGCCACCTCATGCCTTTGCAAATTTGGTGTAATCTATGTAGGGTTATCTGCGCCGTTGTTATAAAAAACACAAAAAAGGTTGTATGCCCCTAAATTTTAGTTTGAGGGCAAAAAAATAAAAATAGAATTTGATATATGCAGATTCAAAATTAATAGGTTTTAATATTTCTTTCTTTCTAGCCATCCGGAATTTTTCTAATGTATTCATTTTCAAGCTCACGGGATGCACTAATGTACAAGTAACAATTCGCATAGAAGAGACTTGAAATAAAAGCCTCTCCTAAAGGTTACTTAGTCGAGAATTCGTCTATGTATGTGTTTTCGTTTATTTTTATTGGTGAATCCGTATCATGACTACGGATTCTAGTTCAATCTTGGAACATTTTGGGCAATGACATCAAAACAGAACGTATTCTCTCGTGTCTAAATTGAATGCATTTCTCCATTTTATTCCTTTTAGGGTTAGTAAGCTTTTGAAAAAGTTTTGTAGCGATCTTATCATTATTATAACTTAAGAAAATGTAAAAAACAAAAAAAAATTGCATTTTCGATTGTAGAATCTGAAATACAAAAATAATATATGATCATTTGCGATGAGCATCATTGTGTCACGAATTCCCCTTCCCCTTGGTTGACTTAGTGGTCAGAGGTCCTTCTATCCCATACAGGATAAGATTCAATTCTTGGGTTGATGGTCTATTTCTTGGAGAGAAAAAGGACAAAATAGTCTTTTTACCTAACCTATGAGAAGGTAATGGAAGAAGCGCCCTATGGTTTCTTCTACTTCTAATGGATTGTTGAAAAAATTAAAAATATTCATGCTTTAGATTTTCAGATTGGACACATGTTTTGGACTGCAGTGTAAAATATATTTATGAAATCTAAAAATATTATAAATTACGTAATTCGATAACAATTCATAAACCTAAGATATAATAAATTTTTGGATCAATTCGTATTGCGTTTCCAAATTTTGCAATCCAAAATAAATATTATACAGTCCTAAAATATCCACATTAAATAATATAAGAATAATGCCTTAAGATCTAAATTACTAAAGAAAAGGTAAAAAGTCTAGTAAAACATTGTGGTATCCTGAGAAAGAACAAAAGTTATCGATTGCATGGATAAACTCGCAAAGGGTTGCTTCAGTTCAGTTAGGATTTAACGGGAGAATTCTGCCTCTCATTGTTGATTTTATCCTTCATTGAGCATGTCTATAATTTGTACAACATAAGACAATTAAGAAATAGTTGTGTGAATAGTAAAGCTTTGTTATACATAAAAGCAACAATGCAAAGCTGCACTACTGATATAATACAAAAGAAGAGTATGAGATAATAACTACATGAGGAACAAAATGTCCCATTGATGAAAGAGAGTAGAAAGAATGGGACTAGGGAGGAAGAAATGACACCTTAACCATAAAACTATTTATGCCTCATTTTATAATCCACTCTGTATAGCAGCAATATACAACCTACTGCACTTTACACTACACACAACTTGTATCCAAACAAACTCAATAACCAATACATGTATAATCATTTCAGTTTTCAATCTAAAACATTCTTCAACTCTATAAAGGTCACTACTAAGACATCATTCCTCAAAAGATGCCCTATTAGAGAATAATGTAACGACCTTTGAAATACATACCTTTCACACAAAAATTTGGCGACTATGTATTGGACTGTTGCCCCAGTTATTCAGCTTTCAATCTCAATATCTCCTTAGCTGTTCTACGCCGGAAGTAAGGCATGTTTACCTACAAATGAAAAAGAGTATTTCACTTCTCAAACAATTTTAGTTATTCAAAATCCAATTGTATCAGCAGGATCTTCCATATATCTCAAACAATCTTAGTTCTTTAGGATCTAATAATGAATCAATTGGGTCTTTCAAATATCAAAATTCAGTTGGAATTTTCTGAGAAGTAAAGTCACATAATATTGATACTCAAGGGAACCAATTAACGCAATTAGAATCAGAGGGGTTAAACACACTGCGGTAACTAGGGGACCCAGTTGACACAATGGAAATCTGAATAATTATAATTGTACAATTATGATATCTGAAAGATAAAAATGTCACTAAGCTATACAAAACTTTACACGCCATCTCATGAGGCACGAAATAAGCATCATTGAACTTTTGATGCAGGTTGGGTTTAAATATTTGAAGAAATAAGCATCTTTACTTATCTTTGAAAAAAAAAACTATTCTTTCTTGAAATTTAAGTTTGAATCAAACATGTCTGGGTACGGTACTGTCAGAGTAGGATTTTTTCATGCCATGCACCATATGCAAATATCACCAATTTTAACAAATTTAAAATATTTCAGGCAATTAATTAAAGCAAATACATAACACAAGTCTGTGGCTACTAGGTTATTGATTTGGAGAGATTTAAAGCAAATAATTTCCGTTTCTTAATAAACACGAGTTATAAATGTTTAAATTTGACAAAATATATGGAAAATAAAAACTCTTATCCTGTTATAAATGAAACGCTCCATGTCCTACCTGGTCAAAATACAGCTCCAGGCCCCTGCTATAAAAGTCCACATATTTGATCATAAACACCCCACAATCACACCTGTTTAGATACGAAACAAAAAGTGTTCAAAAAGCATTCACCAAAAACTTATGCTAGCTTGAACCGTTCATAGTTGCAACAGATACTTGGGGCATGCAGAGGCAAAGAAGAAAAATAAGAATAAAAATGGAAAACTGTTAATGTCAAAATGCGACATCGTCGTTCCTTTGAAATTCTAATTAGAGAAGTTCATCCGCAGAAGTACACATAGAAAATATCTCAAAAATGCCGAAAACTTGTCCACCGAAACCATATTAAGATCGAGTTTCACTTTCCTAAATTAATCAATTGCCCTAATAAAAGAACACTCTACAGCATTTCCATACTATTGACGACTGATTAGTAACTAACACCAATGATTGACCTTTTAGAGGAACATAAGACTTAAACTTCCATGAAATAAGGCCCTGATGAATAGGCTTAAAGCCAATATATTTCACTTAATTTTATTAATCATTTAATGAAGAAACTTTTGTCCCTCTTATTAGTCTATTACCTTTTTCGTATGCACATTTGCTGTAGTATCTCCACAATAAAAGAGATAAATTGATATGCTCAAGGTACTTTGATCACAAAATTCTATTAGGCTCTTTATCTGTGAAAGATGGCATACTTGTGGGTTTCTTATTTTCAAAAATGTGTCAAGGCCTACAATTCACTGCATACATATGTTTTGAAAATCTGGGGGGAAATTCAATAAACTAAATGATCCCATAGAGTGATTTGCGATCAGAATACAAACCCATTTTTCTGAACAGGAAGGTCTTTCACAAATTCTTTTTTCCAGGTATTTACACCGATATCTTTTCCATTCTTGTCCTTTACTTCATCCGCAAAATATTTAGCCTGACAGACATCAATGAAAAATAATAAGTGAACTTAACAACAGCCAATTGTCATATAAACTAACGTTTTTCCTCAGTTCTTACAAAGTAAAGACATAAATATCAAATATCAAAACATTGTCACTAAAACTTAAACTAAAGACAGCTCTTGCTACAATGGCTACCTCTGGTGTTTTAAGTGTAAGGCACCAAAGGCTAGACAAAAGCCTGTACCTGACCAAAGCAGCGTGTTAAAAATTTAAAAATCAACAAGATAAATTGACAATGCGGGAAAAAAGACAGTTTTCATGTCACATAATTAAATTTGTTACTTATAGTATATTGAATGTCTATGCGGCATCCTTTGGAAATAGATTTATATCTACAGTGTATACAATTATAAATCAATTACCTAAATGTTTAAATTCATATGCCACATACACACTTCTAAACTGGACTAGGAATGGAATTTCAAATCTATTGATATAATTTAAATATGTCTTCCTCATCAAACCTTGATTGAGAACTTAATCAAATCACACACTTTATTGATATCGATAGGGTTCAATCAAATCACTCTAGCTCCAAAACACCTCACATTGCAAAAAAGCACAGTAAAAGGACAAAAATAAAATAAACAAAACAAACCACAAGTTTGGGTTTTCATGAAAAATTATTAAATAAGAAAATAAAAAATAGTTCCTACTTTGGTCAAAATTAGCATAACAGATCTTGGAATATGGAATTTACAATTAAATTACTTGAAAAAAAAAAATTACCAGCTTTTCTAGCACAGAACTATCCTCTCCTTTCATTGAGTCAAGATACTGCAATTTCTTATCTTTATTATTGATGACTGCCAAGCACCAATGTATCTCTTGATGGATAGGTACAAATATCTGGTAGTAACAATAAAGCAGGTGAAAGTTCAATACAAAAAAACAATCAAAATTGCTAGAAGCAAAAACAATTAGTTCCAACATAATTACTTTATCACATTCAAGTAAACTGTATCCCAATTTCCGTTGGCTTGTCCATCTTCTGACAGATTTGAAATCATAACCATTTGGGCCACTTATTAACTGCAATAACATTCAAAATAATAAACATCAGTGTCTGGTCAATATGACTAAATTACAAATATAATAAAATGCATATCATATTAAGACAATCTACTTTTTTCACCTGTGCTTTGGTTCATTATAATATTAATGAGTGAGTGCCAAACATAAAGAAATTGTCAATCAGGAGCACTATATATTGATAAAGTTGCACCTTGGTAGCAATGGCCAAAAGTTTGAATCTCAAAAGTGCCTTTTCACATACAAGTAATATAAAAGTATACGAAAGAAAGAACAGAGAGAGAGCACAGTTCCACAGTGTGCAAGTTAGCTGTAAACTCCACTAGAGTTGGCCACAAGCACACTTGGGAGGTCGAGGTCAGACAGTTGGCATCAAAGAGAAACGACAACAGCGTCATTTACCATTTAAACATGTGAGTAGAACATAAGACCAGATATATCGAAATGGAGCACATTTTCTGGCTGCCTTTGTCCATGGATCAGTTTGTCAATTAAACTGGTTGGTATGGTTACGCTTTTCAAACATATGTAAGTAAGGAAAGGCCAAACTATGCAATAATGAATATCTGCAGGCTAGCTTTTTCTTCACATCTACGCACACATGTAAACATGTTTGTATATAGCACAATATATAAGTTTTGGAGTATCAATCAACTAATGGTATACAAACATAAAAATTTCTAGTTTGAAACAAGATTCAAATGTTAATAGTTTCTAGGTCAACAGTAACCAATGCTTCAAAAGGAGGGAAATGCCCCCCTCGCCTTAGTAATGGTATGGTAATCAATCATATGAAAGCAGAATTGATTTTCTACCTCAACAACACTAAATAATCACGTGAAGAATTATCCTACCCTTTTGTAGAAAAAGGTATTGAAAAAATGACATTTCAGAAATTTATGTGACTGTCTTTGTTCCCTCTCCTTCAGCAAAGCTAAATACAAATTTATCACCTGCACAATAAAGGTACATGATCTATCACTGAGTTTCATGGTACCAAAATTTCAAATCATGATACAGTTAGATACCAAATTCTTCTCTACTTCAGCAACTCAACAAAGGGATAAACAAATAATAAAGCAAACAAATTTACCTCATCATTTAACCATCCAGTTGACCTAAGGCATTGAAACTTTTCTCCAGTAATCTCGATATTAGAATGCTCATGGGTAACCAAGATTGTCCAACTGCAAAAGCAATGAATACATTACAGATTATACTCAACCTCCCACATATAGCCAAATCATAAATTCATACCGGTTGGCAGAGAAGGCACGCTCAACCTCATCTTCTTCCTCACTACTAAGAGCAACAAATGGTTCTTGCAGCGCTTCTGATTCCTGTAAATCATAGCAACACACAGGGTAAATTGACACTAACATGTATCCTGCCTCTCATTCCTCAACCAACCAGACCAACTCAACTTACACATTAGTACTAATACTTAAAGTAACTTCCGTATTAGGTTTCAATTTTCCATTTCCACTAATAACTGCAACCAGTTGTCACACTTTACGTTCTTCAATTTTCCAAAATTCATACTAAAAATGGAGAAAACAACCAAAAAAAAAATCTGTCAACCAGAAACAAAATACAAACAAGGACCCCGTTCTTATTCATTCGGAAATAAAAATTAACCATTTCCATAAACAAAACACACCCCACAAAAGATGATTGATTGCTAAATGCCAAATAAGTAATCATAATCACCTCATCCAATTCCTTCTTCGGTCTCAACAAATTAAAATGGTCCCTGCGCTTCTCATTCAGGTCAATCTCAAAATTCAGCCTCTGAAATGTGCCATTTCTCCTCCCAACATCCTCAAGCAACTTCTTATACGCATGAACACTTTCAACATCAAGCTGCGTCTCAGAACCCCACAACTTCCCTCTACTCGCTACCTTCAATTCCGCATTCCTCAGCTCCGAATCAAATGATAACGTCGACTGCGACTGCTGCTGAACCCTAAACTTGTCACCGTCACCATGCGGCTCTTCCACACTCGAATCCGCACAAGGCTCATCACTCTCCGCGTCCACTACAATCACCTCCTTCCCCTTCTCCACTACAGACCTACACTTCTCCAACGTCGAACGCTTCGCCTTCTCGAACTTAGTGATCAGAGCGTTCCCCATGGCATCGCCGACGCGAATGCTAACCCTAGCAGCGAGTGGAAATTTTGTCGGCCGACACGGCGCGTGAACCTCCCTCGCCAACGGCGCGGAAACCTGCGGATACCGGGAGAGTCGCGCGACGGCACTGGTGGCGGAAGGAGCGGGTTTGGTAGATAATTTGGAGCGTTTACGGGAGGAATCTGAATTGGTGAGGTTCACGTTCATGCATTCTTCGGTACGCTTGCGGTTGGTGGTCATCGCACCCATTGATTGATCGAATTGGAAACGTACAGTGATTGAAGCATGTCCACCGCGTGAATTTGGGGAATTAGGGTTTCTTCTGCTGAAAATCTTAAACCGTAAACAATTTTCGCGGGGTTACGGAGTGAGTGAGAGTGAGTATCGTTTGAATGAAGGGAAGCTTCTGTTCTGTCTCTTCTCTGAAAGGGTTAATTAGGTTTTAATTTAGGGAGAAGATTGAAATTGAGTTGTTATATTTTAGAACTCTAAATTTGGTATCACAGTGAGATTTTTTTTTTTCAAACTCATATATATATATATATATTTATATATATATATATATATATATTTTTTTTTTATTTTAAAATATT
>Ga0214544_1006676_pt1 | contig 21018 bp, 13 predicted proteins | sample CNSS3metaG_FD_160074 | JGI IMG/M metagenome (GOLD analysis project Ga0214544, IMG submission 160074) | Root nodule microbial communities from cowpea collected in UCLA plant growth center, Los Angeles, California, USA - CNSS3 | ecosystem: Host-associated > Plants > Roots > Nodule | place: USA...
AAATGTAAAAAAAAAAAAAAAAAAACAAACATTGGTTAAAAATGAACTAAACTTCAACCAAAGAAAAACCACGAAAGCTTGAAATGTGAAAGTTAAAAAACAACAAACTATGAGAAAAAATGGTTGAAGAAAACAACAACTTACAAAAATAATGAAAGAAAAATGTAACCTTGAACAAAAATACAAACATGGATTCAACAAAGTCCCAAATATCATTGTAGAAGATGAGGAAAGCTTTGATATTGAGGAGAAAAAAGACATTCCTATACAAATTGTTAAATAACCAAATAGACAAACAATTGGACAGATGTCAAAAGAATTTATTTGAAATTTTTCTATTTTTTTTTAAATAACCAAATACCCAACCTATTAGGCACATGTAAAAAAATGGATTAAGTTGATGATTTCATTAATGGTGATTTTCTTTAATAATATAGTTGATTATTATAGTCAATGATTTCATATTATTAATTGTATTTTTTATAATTCAAAATATTTATAAACAATTTAACATTTCAACATAATCATATCAAAATATTATCTATTTAAGCATAATTACTAAGATTTACATTAACAAAGCTTGTAACAACCACGTGATACCAAATACAATTAAGATTTTCTTAACATTGCCATTGTGTATTTATAGAGTTTTCTTTGTCAATGACAAAGGTGCAACTTGGCATTGGGTTCCTCATAATTAATCAGAAAATTTATTCATACAATAAAAAATTTAGACTTAAATACTATTTGGTTCTTTTTTATAAGGATGTTTAAATTATTAACAGAGTGTGAACAATATATTTATTATTATTTTTTCTCAATTTAAAAAGATTTTCCAGTGTCAAGTCAGCATCATGCTATGTGACAGTGTCAATGTCACGTGTTAAGTTAGTATTAATGTCACGTGTTAAATCTGTGTGTCAGTGTCTCATTCAATTCTATCCAATTTTTTTATTAGTTTTGTTCTATTTAGTCTCAATTTTTATTAAATTTATTCAATTCAGTATCTCTCCAAATTAAAACTAAATTTAATTTTTATATAAATATTATACTTAAATTTTTATTAGAATGAACAAGTTTATTACATATTTCTTTCATTATTTTTAAATCAACTTTAGCTATATAATTGGAATATATAATTATTAGATTTATGTTTGATTTTTTGCAACATATAAAAAATAGGGTTAGAGTTGGTTTAAAAATAATGTAGAATTTTCTTTTTAATTTTAGTCTAACTCTAACCTTATTATTTTTAACCAAGTCTAACCTTATTTTTAAATAAACTTTAGTCATATTTCTTTACATGCAGGAAAAAAGGATTACTATAAATAAACTCGACCAAAATAAAAATATTTAAGCCTAAAGTTTATCGTGACAACTCAAACAATTTGTGTTCTTCCTTATATTTGCATAGTACCAACTATGGAAGTAAACAAAAGTATAATGTAAAAACAATGTGACGCTGAATTTATACAAGGTTTGACGATGAATCCACAATACACGATATGGCTAATTTAAAATTATTAACAATTATTATTACTTGCAAGCAAAGTAATAGTTTCTAGATTTTAATTTTAGGAAAGTTTATGGGGGTGGGTTGGAGATAAGAATGATGGGTATAAGTTTCAGTATACTTGTCTTCCTAGTAAAAATTAATAATATTCTTATTCATGCTGCTAGTGGTTATACTTATAGTCATACTCGTATTGTCTCCAACATTAATATAATAATAATTTTAAAAAATGTTGTAAAGAAATCATAATATTACTAAAGATTTAATATAAAAAACACATATTTTGTCTTTCATTAAGGAAATTTACATAATTCTTAAAATGGAGCACTAAATAAAAATTACATGTTAAAGAAATCATTAGAAATTAGAAAGAATAAACAATTTCACAAATAATTAAAATTTTTTGATAATTAATTATCCAGTTATTTCATATATTTTTTAATAATTTTATAGTGGACGTTAATATTTCGATTTTGACCTAAGTTTGTTCGAGAGCCATAATTAAAAATAACGGAAGGTAAAAATATTTAAATGTCAATTTTTAAGTAATATGTGAATCATTGAATGTATCAAAACAGGATTAAAGATGTCTCAGAAGAACTTTCAGAAATAACTTCTGCAATTTTCTCTCTTCTCTTATTCGTTTCTACCTTTATTTGCTTCATTCTTTTTCGTTTTTGTTATTTCTTTCTTCTTTTTCTTCTGTTTGTCTAATGGAGGTCAAGGGTCACGAGTTATAATAACTTGGCTACTTATAGGATGAAGACTATATTAAATTAAAGAATATTATTTATCCCGTATACTATAGTTACACTATTTCTTTTTTATAACAAATCTTGGTGGAAGTTCATAAAAATAAGTATTTTACCCTTTTAAACTTTTCTTAAATGTGATAATTAAACTTTACTTTCTTTGAAAATCAAGTAAAACACGCTATTTATTTACATGCTTTAATTCATTTATTATATATTAAAATGAGTTCAGAATACGCATGCAAAAGATTTATCATTGTTAACCAATGAAAATAATTGTTGTAATATTTTAAGTAATTTTTTTTTACTTAAATAGTCCTATGGGGTGAAAACAAAAATAAATCTCCGTGACTAGTGATTAGATTTAAAAATTATTACATTAACTAAAATAAGTTTTTCTCAAGTATATTCCAATCAACAAAAAAAAGTTTTTAAAATTTGACTTAAATATCTTTTTTGTCCTTATTTTCGTAGTGTTTGTTGCGGATAATTCTTATTTTGACAGAATGTTTAAAATGGTCATCATTTTAATCGAATGTTTAAAATAATCTCCATTTTCGCAATTTGTGTTTTATTTAATTTTTTTACCATCCACAACGAAAAAGGTGTTTAAGCCTTAAAATTTCTAATATATTTCATGTAAATTGATTATAAATAAACTAAATTAATAAATTTATCATAGAATACGCGACCATGTAAATATATATATATATATATATATATATATATATATATATATATATATATATATATATATATTATGGAAACCATGTAAATATTCTTTTATTCTTTAAAATTATTAAAAAAAAAATTATTTGGTCGGAAACTTGTTACCAAAATACTTGTGTTATGTGTCGGAGTTGGAATTGCATTGTTCTATTTCACTGTTAGTGGTAAGGGAGAGTTTGGTACACAAACTAGCACCATGAAGAGCATGGTGACGCCATTGATGAGGGTCTCACCCTTTCATCACCGAAATGGCCATAATACCCTTCCCTTCTTCTCTCCCGCACGCTACCCTTCCTCACCAAACTTCTCTTTCTCCCCTCTCTCTCTCACTCTTTCCATGGCCGCTTCACCCCAATCTTCCGCTCCGGTACCTTTCTATTCTCCTTCTTTCGTATTTTTCTTCCACCCAATTCAACCATAATTAGCTTGCACGCTTCAAAATTTAAACTTTGCATCGCATGGTTGGAATTTGGATTTTTTTTTTTTTGTTTAATTGGGTCATGTTGTTTCTGAATATGTCATTGATATGAGTCTTTGTTCGTTACGTGATGATCACTATGCATGAATAAGTAATAACAGTGTGTTGTTGATGGTTTAAAAAATCAGGCTGCGTCGCGTGGTGATGCTAAAATCGACAAAGATGGTGTATTTCAATTGATTCAAGCACATCAGGTATTTGACATTGGTTCTCGGTTCAATTCAGTTTGTTGCGTGTGAACTTGGAAGTGGTTGAAATAGAATGAATATTTATGGGTGTGATTGGTTGTGTGTTAATTTATTGGGGTTGTTTTGGTATGATAGGAAAAAGCTGCTAGACTTCCACCATTAGAGGAAATTCGAACTGTCCTTGATCGTAGCGTTCGCGGGATGCTCTCTACATTCTCCAAGGTTTATCTATTTTCCTTAAGAAATCTGATGGTAAAAAAAGATAGCTTTAAATGGAAAAATGCTGAAAGTGTCTTTGAACATTACCAATTCTGAAAGTTTTTTAAATGGAGAGAGGTTCGTTTTGCCTTTCTGGAAGTTTAGTTCTGCCCTTTCTTTCGTGGTCAATTATTCAGTTATTATTGGTATTAAAAGACTAAGGGGTCTACAAACTTTCACACCCAATTAACATGAACAGAATTCAAGTTTGGCAGAGAAATGAAATTGAAATCTGGCTGCCTTCTGAATTTTGTCTTCTCATATATTTGACATTAAATTATTTCGTGTTTATTAGCAAATGACTTAATCTTCTGATTTTTAACAAGCAGAAGTTCGATGGCTATCCATCAGGGTCTATGGTTGACTTTGCATGTGATGCAAATGGATATCCTATATTAGCAGTGAGCGACCTGGCAGTTCATTCCAAGGTTTTTCCTTTTTCTGTTCTTCCTCCGAAATTTCCCTGTTGTTGGAAAATGACAAATATAAATAATTTAAAGATTGAAACTGCTTCTTGTTGAGAACTGACTTCAAAATTTGATGTTGAATGCGGTTTTTTGTGAACTAGTTTGTATATAGCGATTCAGTACATTGTGCTGAATTTGGCTTGTACAATACCACTAGTTCAATTTGAAATCCTATTTTCCATGTCCTCAACCAACACGTGGTCTTGTTAACAATTATTACCCATAAGAGCATCTTTTGCAACCAACACCTACCCAGTTAAAAGCTTGCTTCCATTGCTAAAGACTGCTTTTATGCAGGACCTAACTGCCAATCCTAAATGTTCATTACTTGTGGCTAGAGATCCTGAAGATAGGACTGATTTAGTGATTACTATACACGGTGATGCTATCACTGTAAGTTATGATCTTCTGTTTATTTCCCTGTTATACATGATTTCTGTGTTTTCGTTTCCATTCACTGTTGCACGTTGGATTATGTAATTATTATACTACAATAACGTTATATGAAGGCTTTGCAGTTTAATTGCATTGCGGGTTGTTTTTTCAGGTACCTGAAAAGGATAAAGAAGCTGTTCGGGCTGCATATTTGGCAAGACATCCCAATGCATTTTGGGTAAATTTGTTCACTGTCCCCTCTGTAACTTGTATCTTTACCTTCTTCTTATCATTTTTTAATTATTAACTCTAAAAGCTTCTGATATAACTTGTACCTTTTCCTTATTGTTTTTGAATTAACAATTCTAAAACATTCCAATATTGAAGGTTGACTTTGGAGACTTCAAATTCTTGCGCATTGAACCAAAAGTTGTACGATTTGTGTCAGGCGTTGCCACAGCTTTGTTAGGATCAGGAGGTTTGTTAACCATATCATTCTTGTTGGTTTCATTTGCTGTTAATGCTATATTGCAAGGTTCCTTTAATAATGTTTGGATGAATGAGTTTGGAGGGGGAAAGGAAGGGCGAATTAAGTTTTCATATAAGTAAACTTTTAACTATTTAATTTTCTTAAAACTAAAGGATATAGTGGTAGATAATTGTGTAAACTGCTTGTCATCTTAGTAAAGTTGAAAGCAGTTTATTAGAATAATACATAATAGTTAGTTGTCAGAATAATGGAGGTTAATTATATTAGATATGCTAGGCAGTTAAAGTGTTATTTGAAGGGAGTTAGTTTATGCTGGAGGATAGGGTAGAAGAGGGGATGGTTGAATGATTGATTATTCATTGTTGTTGAAGCCTTAAAGGTAAGAGCAGTTGGCAGGCAATAGGATGAGCTTTAATTGTTAGATTTGTGGATGTTTGGAAATCATGATGTTGAGAAAGCTCTTCTAACACGATCTTTAAAGTGTGTAATATTCATTGTTTAATTTAAATCGTTTTGTGATCTTACCCTACTGAGACTAAGAGTGGTTTCATCCTTATTTTCTCACTTTAGAGACTTTTTCTCGGATGAGTTTTTTTTCTCTCTCTTGATGATGATGCATTCTTTGCATCATATGGGATGACACAAACCATGTCTTTCTAGTAGGTTTCTTCAAATGTAAAAGTGTACTGGTTTGCATTCTGTGGTAAATTTTGTTTCTTTAATATCTACATAACTGTTGTTGATCATAATGCCAATGGCATCAAAATTGAGTGCTTTCTCTGGATTATAATTGAATTTCACGCGTTCTCTATATAATCCTTATGTCATGCTTTTTTTATTTGATTTTCAGAGTTTACTGGAGATGAGTATCAATCTGCAAAAGTTGACCCCATAGCTCAATTTTCCAAGCCAGTGGCGGTACTGATCTCTGACTGATCATCATGTTACACATCTGCAATGACTTTCAGAAGTCAGTCATTTTTTGTTCTAATATAAGTTGTGTTTTTAACAGTCTCATATGAACAAAGATCATGCTGACGATAACAAAGTGATTGTGCAGCATTGGACCTCAGTTCCAGTATGACATCTTGACCATTCTACAGTATACAATGTAGATAATAAAAGAGGCTCTTTCGTTCAATTGCTAATATAGTGTAAAATTACTTTGTTAAACCAGTGTGCAATATGATATGTTAGTGTGTGATGTGAGAGTAGTATTTCATGGGGTTCCATATGGTCAGGCATAAGAATCTATGGTCTATAACATAAGACAATATGTTCTGTAAACAATACATGTTCAGCCTTAATTTAACTGAATTGATTATCATCAACTGCAGGTGGACTTTGCATACCTTTTAGATATGGATAGTCTTGGTTTCAATGTTAAGGTACTGCCTTCATTAGTTATTGACATTATTTACCATTCCATTAGGAGCTATTTATAAAATAATTTAAAATTTTCTTATAAATTTGGGAAATGAAGTCTTCTACAAGTTGGTCCTTTCAATAATAATCTTTTGTCACCAACTGTGTTTTAATTTTGTTCGAGTTTGAATCTGTACCTTATATATTGGAAGAATCAACTTTTTTGCAGGCTGGTTATCAGGGTGATACTTTCAAGCTTCGTGTTCCTTTCCCTCGACGCGCAGAAGATAGAAAGTGAGACATGATATTTATATGAACTCATCTTCTGCATAAAATGACATGTGACATGTCTGCCTTCAAGAGATCAAATATGCTCATCTGTTTTCTAGTTTACTTATGAAATTCTATGTTCATCTGAACTTTGATGAAAATGGGAGCATTACTGTGTTAGCCTAGGCTTTACTGTTGTTGAGTTAATCAATTAACTTGCTGCTTCCAATCAGACAAATTCTACTTTTCTAACTATTATCATCCTTTTGGGATGGTATTAATCATGCCGATATGGGTTTCTGATAAGAAATCAGGAAATAAAAAAACCTTTCTGCAGAGAAATGATTACTATATTGTTTTTTTCTTTTAGGGATGTGAAGACTCTCATTGTTGAGATGCTTCAAGCTGCCGGGCCAAAAGCTGAATGATGACTCCACAGATCAATGATGAAGAGGTGCTCATCCAAAATTCATTTAATCCTTCAATTCAATCTGTGCTTCACACTCCTAGATTTGTAATTTTTTTCAGAGATTAGTTCACCGTGCCTTGCTACTATATATCCCAATGCCAGATAAATACATGCATACTTACTGCTAATTTTTTTGTCTGCTACTTACCAACTTTCAATTCATGCCTTTGGTGATCCCTAATTGAGTTTCTTGGTTTTGTGGTCAAAGAAACGTTTTCTGGTATGAATTGAACTGTAATAAAGCCTGCCAAAATGCAAAAAAAGTAGTGAAGACTCTTAAAAAATGGGGTATTATGAAAGGTGCTTTCTGTTCTCATCCCTTTCTGTTTGAAATGCTGCAGCACTTACCAGATATCCCTCTTGGAAAGAAGAAAAATATACACATCGAAAAAGGAAATGCATTTATATTTTCCATAAAAGAAGACGACAAAGGAAATGGTTGACTTTCTTTATTTCTTGTATATACACTATTTTTTTTTTTTTCACGAGGAAAAGCACTTCAAAATTCAGATTGTGTGATGTTTCTCAAAGAAACAAACCCTTTAATATACATAAGTGATTTTATGTGAATTTCTTCCAGATGTACTATTGTTATGAATGAACCCTTTTGAGAAACAAGAGTAATTATTTACTTTTTGGTACATGCATCAGAAAATTGTGAGCATCACCCAAACTTTCTTTGAATTTGTGAGCACTTGATCTAATCAGAAGTTCAAAGGAAATGAACTCTTGGAAACTAACTACATTTGTGTTATGAGAGAAAGTACAGTGAAGTCACATCTGTTTGTCTGCGGTGATGATTTATGTTCTTTGACATAATGGGAACACAGTGGCTCTTGCTGAGAGAATGTTATGTCTATCAAGTTTGCTAAACGGCCAAGGACTTAGCCCTCTTTTTAGACGTAGCTACTGCTGTTGCTTATAGAGAAAGTACTGTTGGGAAGTTTGAGTGGTTACACCTAATGGATTCTACAACTTGTTACAATTGATTAATATTTTGTTTGAACTGGACAAGACAAAGAACAAAAGGAAAAAGCAATGAAAGTTAAGATTGTCTGAATTATGAGAAAAAGAGTGAAAATGATTAGAAATTGAAAAAAAAAACATACATATATATATAATCATAAAGTATTGATGATATAATAATCAGTCATGTTTTGGAATATAATCAGCTCAATCAAGGCTTACGAGAAATCTTTGTCTGATTTAAAGAACAGGTGTTTTGAAAACCGTTTTACTGGTGTGAACTTACAAAATACATAACATGTTTGTAGAAATCTCCTAGAAAGTGTGAATCGTCTGTTACAAGTGTGAAAAACAGTAATTGAACATACTATTAACAAATTTTGTTTTAAAATATGTATTCTCGAAGGTAACTTCAAACACAACGTTAATTTAAGTCTCGTCCTTTCAGACAGTATATATTATTGTTTGAAAAAAAAATATATCATTGCATATAACAATTATTTGATGTTATGTTTAAAGGAAACATTTTTAAAATCGTAGACTCTACCAAATGATCTTTCGACAAAATGATAAGACGTTAAAGGAATGCGCATGTTTAAACATTTTAAAGTAAAATGATCTGATACATAAATATTATTTTATGATTAAAGATAGTTAAATTGTCCTATAAATAAGAAACGGGGAGAGATGTTTGACAAGTGCGCACGACGAAAGCACAGTGAGCTGAAACAAAGTCCTTTTTACACAGCGTCTCTTTTAAAAGCAAGCAAATGGAAAATGGTACCTTCAAAGCTGCAAAGATGCACGTTTTTGCAAGCTGTCTTCGGTGTTAACAAGTCAAAATTTGATATTTTAGCAAGTGTTTTACTCTTACTATAATCTTTTATATTCACTATTTTCTTTTGAATGACAAAAGGTCAATTTTTCTTGGCAAGTGACAAGAGATAACCTACAATTTATCCAAGTTTCATATCTAGGGAAGAACTTGGTGACAGATTTCTTGTCCCATTGTAGCTGAAAACAAAAGCCGACCAAATACCAAAAGGGAAAACATTTGCTGCCCTTTGTTTCCTTCTTTCTTTCATCGATCAATTTCTGGCACCCTTTGTTTCTTATTCTTTTTCTGCTAATTCATCAGATAAATAGTAGAAAGTGTAAATAAAATGCTTCACGTGTTACAACTACCTCACTTTGTGAATCCCACAAGAGGGTTTTGATTTGAGGGATCATGGAAATTTCTGTCACACACACATCCACTTCATACATAGGCTTGAGCAGGTTCAGCAATAGACCCAATTAGATTTTGTGTATTGAAATGAGATGGAAGAGTTTCCAAATTAAAGAGATAATCGATGAAAATGAAAAATTGCACCAGTGTTAAGATAGGCACAAGAGAATGAGTGAGATACCGTGGTGGTACACTGCTACAAGTAGATGATGCTTAATTTGGCATCATGCTACCATGCCCAATGATGGATATGCCTAAGGCTTAAAACCCTTCAAGTATTTCCTTTCCTTATTAGTTATCCTATCTATCTTTTTATAACTTTCGAGGTTCTGACGGTCAAAAACTAAATCATTCACAACAACAACATCCCAAGGTACATCATCCTAGGGTTATGTCGGCAAACTAAAACTGTGGGGCACAGCATCGTATGCATAAATCATAAACGGCTTTGCCACAAGATCATCCAAACTCCAAGCTAACCACTTTCATCGATGTTTCTCACAAAAGTACGAGAAAAAAAAAACACTGTGAAGAGGTTGCTTAAGGAGTGCAGACATCAGAAGATTCGGATCAAGGAGAGAGAGAGATGAAGAAAGATAGAAGGTGAGAAAAATAATTTTCTTAATTAATTGAAATGGATCGGATCGGATCTTACTCGTTTACAAAAAGAAAAACATGAGGAGGGGGCAACATACATGCCACACAAATATAAAAAAACTTGAATCATCATCTGCATCATCTTCTTCTTCAATGGAACACCATCTCCAAAACATTCAGTGCTTAAAAGGCTTTTTTCTTCTTCCTTCCCCCTCTAGTTCTTCCACCATCATTCAGAATCACTCTCCATGCTTCCCATGGCCTTCAACCCTCTTGGTCTCTGCATCAAAAGAGAGAACATGAACAAATCTCAGAATTCAGATTCAGATCCAGTCACGAAAAATAGGGTAAAAAGTAACAACCCCACAACACAAAATGGCACAACCACCAACCAACCACTTACCTTCTTGTTACTTTTCTTCTCCCTGACTTCATATCTCTCTTGGCACATATCAGTCAACCACGCCCCAGGGCTCACCAACTGTAACCCAAGACCAGCAGTAAGAAACACAAGATAAGGTGGTGAGAATGAAGATCAACCCAACCAAAACACCCACCACAATTTTCCCTTTTTTCCCCCTCAAAAAAAAAAATACCCTTTTGCTTCTTCAGAGAGAAAAACTTACAAGTAAGCTTCTTTGGATGAGTTTCGCCCTCTTTTTGGGTCGCTGAGGAAGCTTGCAACCCTTCATGGCCAGAAAATCTTCCTCTTTCTCCTTGCTTGAAAGAGTGATGTAAAGCTTGGGCCACACTAGAGCTCGTTCCTCGCCGTTGTTACCGTCGCCGGCGACTTTTCCGCTCTCCTCTGCCGAACCCCTCGTCGTGTAGTACCGGTCCTCCTTCTCCGGCGACGCTGATTTCCTGGTCTCGCCAACCGACGACCGGAGAATCGCCCCATCGGAATTCCTGCACCCAAATTTTCGGTCAATTCACATAAAAAAATTGAGAAAATAGGGAAATTTCATACATTATCGCAGAATTAACAGATCCAATGCAATATCTTCCTGATAAAGCAGAAACAAATTAAAAACGTTTACACCCATAAATTACACGCTTATCTCATCTGGGTATGGTAAAAAAACTTGATTTTCCACATCAAAAACTTGTTCTGGCGGTAAAGTTACCATAAATGAAAAAAGAACGATTTTTGTCCCTTGGCTGCTGCTTCTCATCATCCACTGAGAATTCTCAGCAACCCAAAACGAAAAACACCAACACATTCCATTTCATCAAAAACCTCTTTTTTTTTTCTGAAAACCAAACAAAACGAGAGGAAAGTGAAAAAAAAAAAAAACGAAAATAAAAAGGGAAGTTTCTCCTTGATGCCGTGCTCTTCCTCTACCCAACTTCAGGAAAAACAGCATCATTACATTCAGTCAAAAAAAATTGCATCTTCTTCGGGAAACCCAACCAGAGCCAAAAAGAAAGGGGGGAGAAAATTTGAAGACAATCTTTAGTCGATATTGGTATTGTAAGCACCTCGTGAGGCGATTGGGTTGTTGATGATGGTTATGAGAGGCTTCTTTCTCGGCCACAGTGACCCCAGAACGATGATCCAGTGCAGAACCAAGTTTCCTTCTGATTCCACCGTTGAGCCTCGTTGAAATCCGAGGGTCCTTCACCCTCACACATCTCAGCCGCTTCCTGTGCCCCCACTGCAAGAAAAACTCTGGCTCAGAACCCTTGCACCCTTTCTGGTTCCTCTCTTCTGTCTCCATACCTACACCACACAGAACAACAAAACCGCTCATCAAGCTTCAGTTTTTCACCATACAGAAAAAGGGGGAAAAAGTGGCAAATGGGGAAACAAAAACCCAATTCTGGTGAAAGGGTGTGTGTGGAGTATGGTGGATTGTAAAAAACGAGATTCAGACGAGAGGTGGAATACCAAACCGTGAAGGATTACCCCCAACCTCAAGATCTGCGTCTCTGAAGAGACAACCCTTTGCGAAAAGATATTCTGCCGGATGAAACCAAAAAAAGGGGTCAGAACAAGGAGCGTGTGAAGAGAAGAAAAAACACCCTTGAATGAGAACAACAACAAAAAAAGAACTCACAATGGTACAAAATGACGCTCAGAGATAAAGGGTATGTGTTTTCTTCAGCAAACAACAACAAAAAGAGGAAAAAAACACAGATCTTCTTGTGTATTAATAAATTTGCAAGCTTTTATTTTCCTTTGCAAACGTTTTGGTGGATTCTTACTCTCCCGCACCCTGTGTATCTGTATGAGGAAGAAGTGGCTTCTGAAGCAGTCTCCCTCTGGGGAAGTTGAAATGGGGTTTGAGGGTTATTCTCCTCTTCTCTCTTCTTCTGGCGTTCTCTTCTGTAATGGCCATCGTTGTTGTGTGGGTTTGTGTATTTATCCTTCTTGTGAAGTGATGGAAAACTAGAGAGAATCAGAGCCGTTGGATGGGAAGAAAAGGGTTTGGTGATTGATCACAGTTGGGGGGACCCACACCCTCAGACTCTTCTTCCCTCTTTTCTCAATAATTGTCAAACAAAAATTAAATTAAATAACGTAATAATAATTTAATGATTTTCTAATTGTATTTTTATTTTTTTATTTATTCATGTTGGAGTTGGAGAATAGGAACTCGATAAATGGGGTTGGTAATAGAATGAACCTGCTCCAATTGATGGATTTGGGCTTAGTTTTGGGCTGAGATATTGGGCTTAAAGCTATTTAAATACTCATTAACAAAAATTGGCATCATTTGTTTCAATCATTCGTCAAAAGAAACTGTCTCTTTGTATTAATTATTTATTACTTACAGTAAAAATAATAAAATTCCTTTCTTGACATAAAAACAACTGAAGTGAATGTAGGACTTCTAATATTTTTTTTTTCATAGACGTGATTGCGAATCGATTAGAAACAAATTTATATATGAATTGTTCATAGTTTTATGTATAAAGATTAGAAATCACTGTTATAAATTTGATTTTTTATTGATATCTAAGTATTACTAACTATGTACAATAAACTTTTCATGTATATAATAAATATTTTAAAAATCATATCAGCTATACTTTTTTATCAATTGATATTAAAAAAAAATTGTACATGTATTTAAAATTTTTAAAATTGTATTAAAATTATAGTCTCGTATAAAAAGTTAATAAACGCAAACGAAATGACAAAATAAAAGAACGTTTACACTTTCACTAAATCTCTACTTATTCTTTTGCTTACAAAATATTTCTTAAGTCAAACATTTTTTTAAAAAAAAAAATGTATACATTTTCACTCCTCTTTTACTATAAACGTTAAAATTATTTTAAATTGTAAAAGTAATGTGTTGAGTTTTACTTAGAGTTATTTAAACTATAGAAAAATTACATTTTAAAAAAATAACAATAATTATAAATGACAATAATTATGAATGACCTTCACTTGGTACTGTCTAACTCTTGTGTTAGCAGTGCTCTTATCTTGACTTTTTTTTTTCAACCTTCTCACCCTAATATTTTGATGGTCTTTATTTGTCTTTTTCTTTGCCTACACAATTTTTTTTTTCTTCTCTCTCAGCCCCGGGAACAATTCACTTAATATGGATCAAGAAGATAAAAAATTCACCCTTATCTAAGAAGTGAATTTTAATTCTAGTCTAACCTTTTTATAAAATAGTTAGTTTTTAAGATGAGGTTTGTATCTATTATATATTATAAATTAGTCTTATTTTTAATTGATGTGTGACTTTCAACACACTCATTCATATTAAGACATATACATTCTGCATGAAATTACATATTAATAGGTGGTCCATTAGTTGATAGATAATAGATTCAACAACAGCAAATTTTTTTATGATAGACTCTGAGTCATAACTATGTTATCATGATAAGAAGTGAACAGATAAATGTTTAAAAGAATTTAATAATATTTAAAATTTACAATATATTATTAATTATTAAAATATATATATATTATATATATATATATATATATATATATATAATATATATATATATATATATATATATATATATATATCAACATATAAATGTTTTCTTCTCTTAAAAATGATGAACTAACAATTAATTAAATTATGGTGTTTAAATTGCTACTTTTTAAATTACAAAGATTAATGGGAGGACTCTTTTCATGCCAAAAATGTACTTGAAAGAATAGTTAAAATCATTGAAATCATTGATGTAAAATATTATAAAAGAATTTTAACAAAATAGCAATAAAAACACAATGAAATTACATGTTTTATTATATTAAAAATCCATAATTTGATTTTATAATATAAAAACTAAAAGTAAAATCTAATTGATGAACACATTAAAAAATATTAGATAAATTCAGTATATTACTGGGGTAAATAATAAACTATTTAATATGTAGAAATTATTAATATTCACTAATTATTTCATTAAAAAATATAAAAAGAAGATTAGATATTCATGTAATTTAGTATTTTATTAATGTAGAAAATCTTTTAAAAAAACGAGAGTCCTATTCAGGTAAGTTTTAAACTTTTCATTAAATTCAGCAATTTAATTTTGTAACTAAAATAAAAAATAATAATAATAAAGTCATTAAATGTTTTCGACATTATCATTATTAAAACCTATAAAAGTTAATTATAAAAATGTACTGAATAAATAGAAAATATACAATTAAAAATTAAATATCTATAACAATATATAAAGATAGGATTCCCTCTTTTATATCCACAGTTCAAAATATCAATTTTATCCTTTAAAATATAATTATTTATTAAATTTTTGAAAATTGACCGTTCTTTTTACAAGTTTTTTATAAAATTGTTCATTTATGTTTTTTCTCTTCTTTTTCATTTATCAATGGTTATTTTCTTATTTTTTTTATATATTTCACTTTATTTTTAATAAATATAATTGTATTTTATATATTATCTTAATAACATTACAATATCATCACCTACTAATGTAATATCACATATTTTAAAAAAATGTGTATATACAGGTGCGATACGCCTATGGATGTCAACAGGGTGGGTAGGGTACGGGTAGTAGCTCCCTATACCCTACCCGCTGGATAAATATTCGTCCCGTATTCGTACCCATATCCGTTGGATATCCGTTATGCGAGTATCCGCCTATTTTTTTCATATTCGCGGGTATCCACGGGTATTTACAAAAATATTTTAAAAAACAAATTTTTAACCATAATTAGTATTTGGATCAACAAGTCCCCTCTCTCCGATTGATTTTTGAAAAACAAACAAATAAAAAATCACAAACAATTTATATTATAGTTTATTTTTGAATGAAATATTAAATAAATTACTAACTTCATTGATGTCCACCTCTTGCAACATTGTATAAAATTTCATGTTATCCAATTTCAATCTAGAAGAGCCTGAAAACATAAGAAGTTCATTAAAAATTTCTCACAATCACTTAATTAAAATATCTAAGTAAAAGTGTTAATTTTATTACCTTCCATGTTGGTCCATAACCAGTCTTGGAGACACATCAATGCCTCCACAGTATCTGGAAGTAATCTACTCCGTTGTGGGGTAAGAATTCGACTACCATTATTGAATGAAGACTCGTAATGTTTTTTACTAATATATATATATATATATAAGGGTATTTTTCTCAAATTAGTATAACCCTACATTATAAAATGTTGTGATTTTATGTTTTTTAGTGCATACAATAAATTAGTTGAATAATTTTGAATTGGATTAGAAATTAGAATATTCATTTTGCGTGAACTCAATTAATTAGAAAGATTAAAAATTGAGAAGTGTGAATTGTAATATTAAAATGGTTTAAGTAAAAGAAATAATTTTTTTAATTAATAAATTATATATAAAAAATTTAAATTAGCACCCCTAAATTTTTTGTCCAAGTTCCGCCACTGATCACCAACACAGTATTTTGTCGTTGAGAACCTCTGATCTTCGAATTTGAAAGCAACAAATTTCAATTTTCAAATTTCACTATCAATAACAAATTACATAATATTTTATTATATTCATTAGAAGTTAATTTCCTCAGTTTTTATCTCCTATAAATTGTTTGGTAAAAGTTGTTACTAAGTTAAAAATATTATGTCAGCTAAACACAGCCAAAAATATTAATTACAATGAAAAATGATTTAATCCATTTATTTTTTTTTGGTATTTTTTATCTAGCTTTTTAGTATAACTAGCATGAGACTCGTGCGTACGTCGGGTCATGTTTTTGTTTTTTAAAATTTTTGTTTAGAAAACAGATTTTAATATTATTATCAATAAATCAATAATTTAATTTAAAAGTTATAGATGTTTTAATTGTGAATTTAAATATATTCAAACGATAAATTCATCTAACAATGATATAATTATATATTTACGTATAATTAATGATTGGTATGTATTATGTGTTATATGTTATGTGTTTTGGAGTAATTTGGAATAATTTATTTGTTATGATATAGATTGTTATTTTGTTTAGATTAAGAAATGTCAGTATCATGTTTTTTAGAAGTTTAATTACAAAACATTGTTTGTGATAATAAGTTTAGAGTTTTAGTCAAAATTAAAGAGTAAAAAACAGGTGTTAATTTTTTTGTTTTGGATTTTCTTGTTAGATTTAAAAGTTATTTTTTATAAACAAATTACTATTTATATTTACATGATTATAAAGAATATGTAATAATTATATTCCTTAAATAAATATAATTTTGATATAATTTCCTAGAATTAATTACGGATATATATTAGTGTTGTTATATTTGTAATATTATTCTCTTATTGATTTATTAATTTGACAATTAATTTGAATTTAAGGTCAATTTCGGTTAATTGTTTTATGTTTTGGTATTTTGGTTTCTTGTTTAACCTAACAGTATATTATTAAAGTGCTATGGTAAACGTTTTTACTACTAATTTAATATCATTAAAATAAATGTAATATTTGTATCAGAATACGAAAAGATGGCGGCAAAATGAACTTATTACATGTCTTGTCGTGGTGATATTTTTTTTGCATGTTGATTGGTTTCGTTAGGGGGTTTCATTTCGTGCAGTCATTACGTTTTGTTCCTTTAAAAGGTAAGTTGGATCAGTGTGCGTGTGTTTGGTCAGAACGAAGAAAGAAACCATCATCCCTGTGTTTGGTCAGAAACGAAGAAAGAAACCATTATCCCTGTCGTAGTTACAACAGCGTCCAAATGTGAAAATGTCTTCATCAAGGGCTATCAGCTTCACAAACTTTTACCAGAACTCAGTGACGGTGATGGAGTCCGCAGAGGTTGGTGCATTATTTTGTTTCGTTTATTTAAAGTTTCATTTTTTGGATAGGAATACCTAGGTTCTGGCGTAAAGTTCATATTTTTTTTTGTACGATGGTGTTGTGGTTGAAGTGTTTGTACAATTTTTTTTTCAAAGTTTTCATTTTTATGAATGCTTCTGGTTTCGTATATGTCAGGAATATCTGGAGTTCGAAGTTGCTTTTTATGAACAATGGGGTAATTTGCTACTGCTGGGGACCAACTACTTTAGCGATCCGAAAAGAAATACAATAAATATAGAGTTTGAGCAAGGTCTTTTGGGTCAGAGACAGCTTCGTGGTGTTCAGAGCATTCGGTCTTTTTATAACATCAACGATGTTTATTATGTGTGTACTGTTTACTGTGGAGACCGGTATTTTCGTATAAGGCTTTTCGATTTGGACTGGACCGAGTTTGAGTACCCTGGTAAAGCAAAGAATTCTCTTGGATGTAACCCTTTGTCTTCAATAAGGTTTTTCCAAGCGTTTAGGGTGCAGTTCATCCCAGCCACGGTATGCAATATTAATCCATTTTTATTACATTTACGGTTGCATTTGTATGGCATTGATTCTAATATAGTTCATGTGTTGATTGTTGTCTTAGATGTTGATTACTGTCCCATATTACTTCCAAATATTCTGTCAGGATAAACTTGCGTTTAATTACGCGGTCAAGTTGTATGACCCTCTGTCGAAGATGTTTGAAATATATGTGGATACAGATGAGTCTTTGAGGATGGTTCTGTTTGGTTTTAGTAGGTACATTCCATATTATGGGTTGACTGGTCCGTGTTACTTACATTTAAACTATGTAGGAAACAATGTATTTCTTCATAGGATATTTTCGGCCGAAGGATTAGAAATGGATTATAATAGAGATTCGGGCAATGCTGCAAACAGCCAAGTTCCAGTTGCTGCTCCTGATTTTGAGAAAGTATTAAGCAATTATGATGTTAAAGCATCTTCTTTGGTAAGACTGATATGTATAGTCCTGTTTTCATACTTGAATTCATATCTATGATGGCTTAACATGTTTTCTTCGAATGTAGTATCTGGATTCCAAATTTGCAAAAGAATGCTTGATCAAGGGACGCAAGAGCTACACACTGACGAATGACCAATCTCAATTCTGGGACTGTAAGATACGTTGGACGGGCAGAAGTTCCTATGAGTGTTACTTGACCTGTGGTTCGAAGAAGTTTTGCAAAGAAAATGGATTAATTGCTGGTGATCGGATAAGATTTGTTGTGGAGGATGAAGAAAAGGGCGTAATCCATATACTGAAGAATTAGCTTATTGTAATCTTTTGAATATTTTGTATGTCAAAGTATTACGTACGACCTATGAACACTTAGTTTAAGTTTCTTTTTTATGAATTGCAGATGTTAGATATTTAGTATATCAACATTAATGTATTTTGGAATGTTGATATATATGTTTATATAAAACTCCTTATTTATATTGACTATTATATTGACTATGTCTACTTAATGATAAATATGTACATGTGTCTTGGGATTACTATACCAAGTTTCAACTTTCGTTATCTACATTTTTGATTAAGTTAAAAATTTGAATTAATATGAATTTAATTTAGCGAAAACTTTTAATAAATATAAAGTATTATTACCAAATATTAAATTATTTTATAATTAGTAAAACTATATTTAAACCTTAATATTCTTATTGGTAATACGATTTCATAAATAACATTATCGACTTCATATATTATCACTTACTTAACCATTAAAGGTTGTCTTAACATAAACTAAGCTAAAGATTTTGGCAGTTGCATGATACTGGATAGATGAATTGTGAAATTTTTAGCGCCAAAATTAACACCACTATAAAGTCATGTCAATGCGAAGCATGATTTCGGGTTCTTAAATGCAAGTCTTTTCATCCTAATGTGTCTAATCTGCCAGCTTTATACAATTACATTTCATTATATTATATATAATATTGTACATGCACATTGCTCTTACACATTGCTTGTAGCGCAGGAAACAATTATCAAATTAATTGGTTTAATGGAATACAATATCGTACCATCAACTTTAACTATTGCACGTTTTTGGCTTTAATAAATGTCGGTCTGATGATTGCTTTAGTGAATTATGATATCCTACTGCTCTATAAACTTTAACGTATCTTTATTAAATGCATGTCTAATCAATACAGATAAGATGTTATAAAAAATATATGAAAATGTTAAACTGAATGCATAGGTTCGAATGTAACAAAAGGATCATGTATCAACGCGTATCATGGTAGTATACTTAAAAAAATATTCATAACACGTTCTGATGCTAGTCTTCTTTAATTTTGATTATGGTAGTATACTTAAAACAATTGATAACATGTTGAATTGTGATTATAAATACATAAACGTATGGACGGTTACAAATTTTTTTTTATAATAGACCTTAGTGTTTAGTATTAATATACATGTTATGATTTATGAATTGCTAAATACGATCCCTAAATATATCAATAAATTAAAAATTTAAAGGTCACAACATACAAAAAGTGTACAAACTTTCTTCAACGTAATCACAACCAAAACTCTTTAAAATACTAAAGAAGGTTCCCCAGTACAATTTATCAAAACAGGATCAACGAATGTAGCCTTTGAAGGAGCCAAAACATTTCTAACGAAACTAACATAAAGTCTTAAGCAACATTTACTACAATAATTTTCATAGCTTTCATAAATTAAATATCATTTCTCCTTCTTGATAGTCTTCATTGTCTTTGTAGCTGACAATTGGGCTAATGGCAGGTCCTCCAAAAGATCAAAATCCATGAAATTCTCTGGAATATACTGTATGTCTTCATTGTTACTGGTAGTGCAAAGATCTTTTCTGGGCGTGACACATAAAACAACATCCGGATCAAGATCAGCAGTCCTAGAAAGGCACATCTACAATGAATCATATGTTTAGTCAAATTACATCTTTAAACTGTCCAGTAAAATTAAGACATTAAATCTATCTACTTATATACTTACTAATGAACTATTAGTATCAGCAGATAAGTCGCATGCTGCATTATCACCACATTCAGCAAGTTCCATTGCCTGAAAATTTAACATTTAAAATTATAAATTTTGATCACAACACAAATCAGACCGACTTTAAAATACTTACTAAAGAACTCCCACTATGAGTATGGACATCAGACTCACTGGCACTCGTACGTTTCCCAACCTCAATTGCCTGCATTACTCAATACATTAAAACATACAAGACATGAAAATGGAAATTAATAAAACCAACCAATTTAATAAGTACTCACTATGGACTTGTCCTTATAAAGCTTCAACAATTTCCATTACCTGCAAAATTTGATTTCTTTAGTTCCATCTCAAAATACATGACATAATCAATACACAACAATTAAAATTACAACCTCAGTTTGTCCAAAAAGACTACTAATGTGAGTAAATATATAATGAATTTCTTCATTACATGCATGCATTTTATATTCATATTTCACTTTTAATTATTTAAAAAACATAACATACAAATATAAACTAATCATATATATAAAAGGCAATACAATCACTATTCTTTATATTTATATATATATATATATATATATATATATATATATATAT
>Ga0214544_1006677_pt1 | contig 21017 bp, 6 predicted proteins | sample CNSS3metaG_FD_160074 | JGI IMG/M metagenome (GOLD analysis project Ga0214544, IMG submission 160074) | Root nodule microbial communities from cowpea collected in UCLA plant growth center, Los Angeles, California, USA - CNSS3 | ecosystem: Host-associated > Plants > Roots > Nodule | place: USA...
CGTGCCCGTCCGGATCGTCTAGAATGTGAGGTTGAGTGAGAAGAATTTCAAATTCCACCTATTTTGAGGGTATTTGAATTTCTACTAATTTAGCTAATTGAAATCCTTCAAAAAAATGCTTGCATTTAAAATGCTTTTTAATTTCTCTATCCAAACAAAGCATTTCATTACAAAGAAATCTAAATTCTTAAAAAAATGAATTGCTTCATTAAAATACTCTATCCAAACTCACTCTAAAGGTTTGTTGGTGGGAGATGTCTACATATGCCTAGACTAATTCTTATAGTTTGAAATGCATTTTTCGACTGTATATTTCAAATATCTTATAAATCTGATACACTAAATCTCTCTAAACTTGTTCCAGATTGAAAAACCAAAAGCATATTAGAAAAATATAATCTTTTTTTCTCATATGAATGCATTTCTTAGTGAATTACAAAATAGTTCTGAAATAATCTTTGGTTAAATCTCACGTTAGTGATGATTTTGAGGTGAAAATATAAAAATACAAAGTGTATTATTGATATGGTAGTCTTTATAACACATAGAAATTGTTTAAAAAAAAAATTAAGGATATTTTCATATTTCAGCATAAGCATAAAGATGTGAGAAAGATGAGATATAAATATGGAAAGGACTTAGTCGTGATGCTCAAGTTAACATTAACAACTAGTTATCAATTAAAATTATAACTTTTTTTTAATATTTTAATGCATTTACAAAATTGTTATTTTAGATTACGAGTATTAGAAACAGATCAAAATAAATAAATCTTTGTCATGAATATTTTATCTGTTTTCAATGCCCATTTATATTTTCCTACACTCGTCTTCTTATTTTTAATTTATTTCACGTATTTGTAGAGAGAAATGGCACTGTACATTTACATTTTCACATAACGGTAAGAAATCATCGTAATCTCCAGTCAGAACTGTGGTTTCCGAACCTTGTAGCCATGTTGTTTTTCCAGAAGAATTTTCCTGCAAATGAATAGTGCAGGCACAAGACAGAACAGTTGACCCACTCCTAATTAACCATCTTTCTTACACTTGACGGTAGATAATAAAAGAAAAAACATTTCTTTAATACAATTTAATCGAAAAGACTCACCAAATCTTAAACTGGTCGAACCATCCACTTACCTGCCCCTACTTACCCCTACTTGTTCTTCATACTATTTCAATCTTTTGTCACACCAAATAGTGATTACTTATTATTTTAACTCTTCATTCTTATGAAATTTTTCATGCATGGTTTAAGATCTTCCAAACAAACCAAACCATAAGCCTAAATAAATGATAAAGATTCTTTGACAGCGAAAATATTTGTACAGCTAGACTGTCGTACCACCGAGTCATTAACATGTTTCATCATTTCGGATTACACTACAAGCCTTGCAAATTATAACTTTCCTCTATTACACTCAAAACAACCTCATCCTCCATGGCCCCGCTGTTATGTCAGCTACCTCAGCAGTTACATTTTCCTGTTAAGTTTCACTCACAGACTCAACAATGCTGAATCAACCAAATCTATATGATCAACTTCAGAAAATGCTTACAAGCGCGGAAAATATGCATCCAATTTCAAGCTATAAACTAATTCACACCCTTTAGAGCATGAAAAATATGTGTTCTTATTCTTGCTTAAACATCCAGAGTTACACTTTCTAGATAACTTGGTGATGTAACGAAATTACTGTTCATAGTAAGATAAAACGGTAACTAATCTTTCCTTTATTGAGATCACAGTGTAGCATTGATATCCTTCACACTCTTTCCAACAACAACAAGAATCATGATGTGAATTTGGAACTGAATTTACGTGGGATAATAACAAAGAAGACAGAAGGAAAGCAATTACCTCACAGTGGTGGTAGGTTCTGTTGAGTGACAGAGAAAGAGGAGCAAGGGAGGGTGAGGAAGTCGTGTTGGAGAAGGGGAGCACGTGCAAATTGGTTCCATGGCGTTTAGGAGAGTCAAGAATTGCACACTTGCACGTGCCCTGCTTCTCCAACAAGGAGCTTCTCACCCAGTGAACGAAAATCACTGCACACCTTGAGTGAGTATGAAAGGGTGGTGGTGGAGGCTCGGTATTTATAAGTAGCAACTTGAGTGCATGTGTGTGTGTGTGTGTGAGAGAGAGAGAGAGAGGGGTGGGGGGGGGGGGGGGGGGGGGGGGGGGGGGGGGGGGGGGGAGACAGAAGAGGTTTATGTATGCAACGTGGCAGGAGCAACAAGGGAATGTGAAAGACATAAGAAGGTGATTCAATCCTACTTTGGACGTAACATAGCATTACATGTTTATAGTCGTACTTAATATTCATGTGACATGTGAATGAAAATTTTGAATTTGTACGAAAGAACTGACAACATTTTTCTGTGGAAAAGTAAAAGCTTTGTATTATTGCATGTTATGAAAAGATTAGTAGTAGTGATTATGACAGAAGTGAATGTGATTTGGAGTGGAGATGAAAATGAGGAAAAAGAAAAACAAGTGTGGCAGTGTATACACAGAAATTCAAAGAAGGGGATATCGAAGGAAAGGCCATTGGAGTGTTGTCTGCCTTGATTTCATAAAAAAGTGAGGAACCCCTTTGTTCATTTGAGGTTCACTGGAGCAGAGAGAGTGGTGGGGCCCACATGCATCCATAAGGGGCACCCCCATGTAGGGTTACCCTTTTGGTTTGCAAAGAAGGGAGATAGAGAAGAATAATGTATGAGTGCACGTAGGCTTTGCGTGTTGGCCGCAAGTTTTTGAGTATGGCATGGCATGGCATGTGTGAGTTTTAGAGAAAGTTCGGAGCTTCCCTAGCTTCGTATCATTCCCTACACCTAATAGACTCTTACCTTTTCTTCCCTAAGTTCTTAGCTCTTTAATTAACACACCCTACACTCCAACAATTTCAAAGCCTAACATTAACTACCCATCAAGGACATCAAATTCACAACTTATTCATTAGCCTCTGTGCCCGACTCACAAAACTCCTACTCAACTTCCTTATCTGATAATAACCTTGCATTCAGCAACAATCAGTCCTGATACTACTTCAAATTCTTCTTATACATTGTTTAGAGTCAAGTCGGACTCAATTTAAATACAATTTTCTTCTTTTTACATTTTGAGACGTTTTTCATTGACAAAATCGGCTTTTGATCTTTTGGGGGAAGAGTGTGTAATGAAACATTGCAAAGTCTAACGAATAGCATGCGAGAAGCTTGGCGTGCGGCAATGGTTTAAATCCTAGTTGAGTTTCTCCATAGGTCACACTTACGCAGTTCATCATTACTCTTTGGTGTTGGGTTGAGTGCAGGGTGAAATGAATTAATTATGCAGAATGGTTGAAGGGAAAAATGAAAGAGGATTTCTAAAATTTGCATGTACCATGTCTGATGCATTGAATAAGCAATGAAGTGGTTGTAGGGGGAGGGTGATGTATTGAATATGGATCGGAGCAGTTATGGGTTAAGAAATTGGCCATGCTTTTATCTATATATCTTGTGGGAGAAGAACATAGATTCTGGATGAGGTCATTATCAAATCTAAGGACTTTAATATTGGCGTGTGCACTCTGCACTTGGTATGTGGTAAATGCTTTATTTGGTGAGGCACTGCCACTGTTCAAAGGTTTTTGAAACTCAATCATGCTCCCGAGCTGCTAAAATTCTACTGCACTTGATGTATGTCTTTGACTATGCTTCGGAAAAAGGAACAGCAACATAACAAAACAAGCCATTCCTTCTTTACCCCTTATGTTTCGGACATCATCAAATGTTTCAACCTTTGCATTCACCACTCACGTGGGACTGAAACACCTTCTTTCAATAATTTGCAGGTATGGAACAAATACCTACACTACTACTCATCATAGGTAAGGTTTCATAGTTTTTTTTATCGTTTAAGGAGGGTTATGTATTAATAACTAAGATTTTGGTCTATCTTATCAGTTCCAAGACAGAACACAAAAACAAAACTCTTTCAGAAGGTTTCATTCTTACCAAAACCAACTAGGGAAAAACATCATAAATGAATAGAAACATATAAATAAGAAATGGGAATTTTTTCTGCATTCAGATTCTTCACTAATCAGGCAATTAGATGTATATTAAATACCCTTTTCTGGGAGTCTTTTCATTTTTGTTTTTCAATAGTAATTTTAGTTTAGATCAAATTTTTATGAACAAAACAAAATGATATAACTTTTTATATAAGCAAATGACTACGGAGAGTGCTATGGCAAACAAAGAGTGCAGTTTTTGTATATGAGATGATGGGAGGAACAGAAACTATTTATCTTTACACTCTCTTTGGATCAATGGAAGGAAAGGCGCAGTTGTGCGGAGAGAAAGATCGAAGAATGTGAAAAATAAAATAAAATAAACGTGAAAATTAAGAATAAAAAGTCACGTAACTCTCTTTTATGTGAGAGCAAAGATTTTCGTTTGATTATGTTTTTACGATAATTAATGATGTATTATTATAATATAATCAGTTATGTTGATTATATTTTTATATCTACATTATATATTAAGATATAATTGATTATATTTTTAAATTATGTGTTTTTTTTTATTAATATTCACATATTTATTTATTATAATAAAATAATAATTAATAGAATATTATAAAAAAATAGTCATCTCATCTAATATAAATTTTCCAATAAAATGTTAATCAATCTCATTTTCTCATCTTTATTTTCCTTTTCAATCCAAACATTTTCTCATTTAAAAAATTCAAAATAATTATTTCACTTTTTTTGCCAATATAGTAAATGAGTGTAAGCATATTAACACAAAGATAGACGCAGAATTTCTGGATAGAAGTACCAAACTTACCAAAATTTCCAAGTATCACACGATGTTATGTTTCACCCCAGCTAAACTAGTAAAGTTTTTCAAACAGGATTCAATAAAAAAAAAATCATGTTAAACTCTTAATTTTATTACTAATATTTTTATTTCTTTTAACAAAAAACACCCTAATTTAGTCCAATTTAGTTTCTCTTTTGAAACTTTAGTCCAATATAGTCCTCTAATTTTATAAATATTTAGATTTATTCCTTTTAACCAAATTTTGTTGAATTTATTTAACGTTTCAAACAATTTTCCATATAATAATTGAATTGTTAACATTGTTTGACATATTTTCGTTTCAATATTAACTAATAAATTATCATGAAATACGTTTGAAACATCAGATAAATTTAACAAAATTTGGTTAGAATAACTAAATTCACACATATCTAAAGTTGGAGAACTAAATTAGACTAAAGTTTTGAAGAGAGACTAATTCTAATTTTCACTAAAATTCAAGGGACAAAAAACATATTAAACCCTTGATTACGAGTCTGATTTCTCTGCTGAAGTTTATTGTGTTGTCCTTTACTGAACATTAAAAACATACTGTGTTGGTACTTTAAAGATAATTTTAGTATATTTTAAAATTGTAAAATTAATTATCATCCGTGTATTTTCCAAAGAAAACCAGTAAAAAATCCAATTACCTATGTGATTTTAATGCTTTGAATTACTCTCGTTCCCCCAACCCTATATGCATTAATGTCATTAAGAAAAATGTTCTTGAATTAAAAATGGTTCATGATTGTGGGCCATTTGGCCAACCAGGGGTCCATGCTGAAACTAATCATAAGGTATGAATTTCCTGAATACTAGACAATCAGGGTATGTAGCCAATGTAGTTGAATGTTCTCATTGGTACATTAAAAAGGTTTCTAATAAATTTTACAATATCAAAATCGATGTCCAATGTATTATAAAGATAAAGTAGATGAACAAGACAAAAGATTTAAAAGAGAATTCTAATTCTTATTCACTCTTCCAAACTCACACTATTTCTGATCAAATTGATTTTAGTAGTAGAACTTAACTGCAATTCCATTTAAAACATGTATCTTCTTGATGATAAAAAATTATTTTTTATACTGTAAGTTGCTTTTTTCCTTTTATATCAATTATTTATAGAATGATAGTGTATAAAATTATAAAAGTACTTCACATTAATATGCAAATTATAAGTGGAAAAATAGATTGCCGTGACAATTACGAGAGTTACAATCAACTTCACATCTTTAAATAATAAAATTAATAGATAATGAATTAAACAAAATAACTGTAACAAAGATTTGAGTAAACTAGAGAAAAAGTGGCATCCGAAAAATTGGAAAAAAGTTATTTGAGTGATGATGCTTATAATAACTAAATAATAAGATGATTATAAACATATCTTAATTAGAAAAAGACGAATGGGTTGTATATTTTATGTCAGGAGATAAAGAAAAAGTATAATGAAAATTTAATCGATGGATTTCTTATACGAATCATAAGGCAGGTCGTATATTTCAAAAAGTAATAAGGATTATGAACGGAAAATAAAAAAGTATTAATTAAATAATTAATAAACAAATGACATAATTGTGAGACCCTTAAAATAAAAGCCTCTTATTGTAGTAGGCAAAATTATAAATAGGTTTTCTGTTAAAAAAAGTTAGTATACACAGTTGTCCATCTTTTTAGAAAACGTATTTTATAATTTTTTTATCTTATCTTTAAAATATCTCACTCGTATCTTATTTGTTCTTCGATCAGAGTCTATTTTTAAAATTATCATAGAGAATTCTACAATTATACTTTGTTAAAATCGTGAATAGAGTAAGTTTCCTTCTACCTCCTTTTCTAGAGTTAAATATGTGTTTTTATGTTATCTAAGGTTTGTCGAGTTGCATGTAACACAACTATGATCCAAGAGATCATTTACATGTTGATGATTCCAATGGTGTACTTAGGTCATTAATCCAATCTCCCTATGTGTAGATAGGTTTTTTGTGGAAGGATGTTGTGGAGTAGTGTTGTGGAGCTTAAGAGTAGTCATTAAGGTGAGGGAAGCTATATTCTAATTACTTGCATGTTGTTTCCCATTAAATTGTTGGTTGTATCTTTGATTTTGTGATTTTTGAGTCAAGAAGTGAAATTTTCGTGTGAAATTGAGTGGTTTGGTTATATGTAAGATTTGTTGAGTATGGAAGTTGTAAAATGTGTTGAACTTGATGTTGGATATGCATCTTATAATAAATTGTGAATTTGATTCCCTTTTGGGATGAATTTAGTGTTTCAATCTATTTTGGGTATGGTATTGAGTTCCTTGGAGAATGTTGTGAACTATATTATGGCTGGTATTGTCTCAAATTGCAGGATTTTGATGTTTGCATTATGCAGACTTACTAGACGAGTTCCTTTCCCATTGAGCGACTACCTAATTTTGAATTTGGCCGAGAGATAGGAGAAGTCTACTCACTGGACAAGTAGACCCTCCTGAGTGAATGCTAAATTCAAGTTTGATAGAGAGTCAGAGGAATGAGAACTCGTTGAGTGAGCTTGTTCTCGTTAGGCAAATTTTCATGAAATTTATTCCAGTGCTGAGCTCGCGTGATGAGACCAATAGTCATTGAGCGAGTGAAACTCCAAGTGTTGAGTATGTGATCTCACTAGGTGAGTCTGTATTTTCTTGAAGTCTTCTATTGAGAAGGAATTTTCTAAGAATTTAGGAAGGAAATGTGATATTGGTTATAATGAGATGGTTATGAGGTAAATGGAATGGTATGTGATGTTAGAATATTGTGATTTGTTATATGATTGTGTCTTCCCTGAGGAGGAAGGGTATAATAAGTTAGTTCTAGTGTTATGCATTAACTAGGAATACCTTTTGAAGTTATCCTTATACTCTACTAGCATCACAAACTCATGTAGAGGGTGATGTTTAAGTGATGAAGAGTGAAGTAAGTTCCTAGTGCTGATTTTGAGGTCAAGGACCTCTTTTCTTTAAAGCTATAAAAAATTTGTCATCTTATATAGAAAAACCAGAATACAACACTTTAATAACTTTTCTCAATGTTACATTGCAATATAGAATATAAATGATAATTAATTATAACATGCGCCAAAATCTACTATAAATATAAGAACCCAAACTGGTAGGGATATTACCCAAATACCCATACTTAATTTCTTGACAGTTGTCCAAATAGATGGGTTTTAAGTCATTTCCATTTTTATTGTTCCGTTTATACCCATTATCTTATTTGACCAGTTGTCCTCACTCATGGTCTTTTCGTCATTGTATTGGTGGCATTGTTGCTTTACTAATGTACCCCCTGCTTTAGTTTTGAAGATGTGCATCTTTAATGGCAATTTTGTCTTTTCCAGAGTTTTGTGATATGACGCAGAAGTAGAGACTGCAGTTGATAGACGTACTTGGGCTCTCAATTCAAATGTATGAGAAAAGGGTTTCAAATGCAAATGGTTCATTCTCGCTCCTTTCCCCATTATTTCTTCTCTCTGTTTTGTGGCCTTGTACTTCCCTTTTTTTTCTTTCTTCTCTACCAGAATCTAGATGAAAAACTTGATGAACAACCATCTATACTTCCTAAAATTTACGAGGTTTCCAATCAAAGATTTAGAGGTCACGAAACGGTTTGATGTTTCTTAACCCCATTTCTTCCAACACTATCATGGTTTTTCGATTATTTGCTTTTTTATTATGGTTTTTCGATTGTGGTTTTACTTGGTGTTTATATTTTCGATTATAGTTTTACTTTGTGTTTACATTTTCGATTATGGTTTTATTTGGTGTTTATCGTCTTAGGGTTTGTGGTTTTGTTGGTATATTTTTTAGGGTTTTAATCTATTATATATTCTACATTCTTCTTCTGCTCCTATTTTACATATTTTGTTTTGTGTCTGTGACATTCTGTAAGTTTTTTGTTACATTTTTTGTGGTGCAGGGCTTTATTCATCCAAGAATGATACAATGGTATGGTGTAACCGAAAAAGATATTTTTTTTAGCATTTGAGGTTTTATTTTCTTAATTTTTCTTATGCTTTTAATTTTTATTGTCACTTTTAGTTGGTATGTGGTATATACTCACAATTTTGAAGGGTTTACAAATCACAAGCTGCGAAAATAAGTTCAGACATTCGCCATTGAAGCATTCGCAGTTGACAAGCTGAGATTATAAGGTTAAATGTTCTTTTAACCCCATTTACTTGAACCACTATCATGGTTTTTTTTATTATGATCTCTGGATTAGTTGTGATTTATGGTTGAAATGCTAAATAAATATTAGTTTTTGGTATTTTTGTTGTTACATTTGAGTTGGTGTTTTTCTACTTTTTGGTTTGTGGTCTTTTGATATGTATTTCATAGTTTAGGGTTTGTTAAGGTTCCTTAACATCATTTTTTTAACCTTTCGATCATTTGTGCTTTGTGGTTGTATGCTTGATAAAGCTTTTTTTTTTATTTTGTTTTTTTTTTTTTTTTGTATTTTGGTTCTTATGATAGGAGTTGAATATTGATTACCTAAAACAAGTTAAATTGTTTTTTTATAATGTTTGTTATTGTGTCATTATTTGTTGGGATTCTGTTTGTGATTTTTTGGGATTTTGTTTTAAGTTGTGGCAAAAACTATATATCTTTAACTATTTTTGATTGAGAGATTGTTTTCTTACTGTACGAATCAGTTGATTATTCATTAAAAAAGATGTTTTTATTTTTTTCTGATTATCAACTATATGTATTTTATTCTAACTTTTTATTCTTGCACTACTTTGCATTTGGTTGATTATAACTTTTTTAAAATAAGTTTATTTTATTTTAAGTATATGTCAATCAAATAGTTACGTTGTTGTTGTTACCTTTATTATGACTTTTATGGTAACATCTATATTAATAAAATTTTGTCATTCAAAGACATAATAATATCTCTATTATTAAGGGATATAACAAGATTGCTATTATTAAGATCTATAATAAGATTGTTATTATTTAGGATATAATCATATTCATATTATCCAAGAATATAATTAGATTCCAATGATTTAGGGATATTTTTGTTATACAATAATGATAATATATTAAATATGAAATAATAAATTTTGTGTTCCATACCAAGTTTTAGAGATTGATAAGATTTTGTAATTTGGAAACTATGATTTTGTATTTTGGAAACTATCATTATTACGAGTTGGTATTGTATTATTTTTCTAGGTTGTTTAAGTTTTTTTTTGTTTAAATTGTTTGTTCTAACTATCTTTGAGTGTATTTTTCAATTATTTTTGTTGTAGTTTGTTCTTCTGTTATTATATTCATAATATTTGGGTATTTGGTTATGTTTCTTGATTATTTATGTTTATTTACCATTTATCTTTTTTAGGGGTCTCTAAGTAGCAAGGGAGCCTACAATCATTAATTTGATTGTTAGAGAGTTAAAGCCATATTTTCATATGTTGGTGCAATCCTTTTGAAATATCGGTGCAAAAATGTTATCTTTACATTTGTAAGGTAACACTTCTAAGGCTTCATGTTTTATCCTGGTGAAAAAATAGTCGTGGGGTATACCTTAATGTATATGATTGTGACTTTTGAATTGTATTACTTACCTATTAAAGTATTTGTTGGATATGTTGTTGTAGATCCAACCATTACATCTCAATTCTTTTGCTATTAATAGTAGATTTATCGTGTGTGTTTGTATTATTTACAATTTTCTTTCAAATCATACATACAATGACAGTGTAGACCCCTCATCATGTGAAATTCATGACTGATTAGTGAGGATGTTGGAGTTGGATTTAATGTCTAAAAATTAAGGCTCTTCTTTCTAAGGTACAATTTTTTAGCCATCACATGGTTTACTAATTAGGCTTCAAATGATTGTAAATGGTATTTACATGAACTTGGTTTTTTTCTGCTATTATATGTATTAGGTTGTTTATCATTTTCGTAAGATTGGTTTATTCTTATCACACTATACTAAATTATGATATGTTTATTGTATAACACTTCTACAATTGTCTATTTCACGAGACCAATGCCATTTATAGCAATCTTCAGGTGTTATTCAGGGAAGGTGTACTAATTTTTGTATTTCATATTTTCATGAATAATAATTTTATTATCTTATGAATAACTGATATTTGCATTTCCATGTAAAACAATATAAATTAATGAAGACTATATTTTTGTCATTGATGCATTTTAGGCATTTGATGAATTCTATATTCAAAGACAGCAAAAGGTAAACGTCAAGAAGGTGAATGTAGAAATTTGTTCCAACAGTTTATTGATCAGGTGAGCTATTGTCACACTAAAGGTGTCTTCCACAGGGATCTCAAGCAGGGGCGGACCTTGCATGTGACTACAGGGAGCCCCCAAGCTTTTTAATTTTTATTTTTATATATATTTATTTGTTTTTAAATTTAAATTTATATATTTATGTATTATTTTTATAGTTATATATATATATATATTATTTATATATTTTTTAAAAATTAAATAAAAATTAATTTGATGGACCTTGATTAATAAAAGATTAAGGTTTTGTATCTGATTATAAAGTTTTTTTCAGAACAAACTATTAATAAAATATAAATGTAAAAAGAAAGATAGATTGAGAATTGGAGATGGGAGAACAAAGAGATCAAAGAACTCATATTCACAAGATCTCCTAAATTAGTATCTTGGTATCCTAGTATGATTTATGTAGGTTAGATTTATGATTCTTCCATGATATTTCTTCTAAATTAAGTTTTCCCTAAATTAGTATGGAAAATAACTTGATTTTAGGGATTATTTTTTGAAATTGACATGATCACTAATTATATTTTTCACAAATTAGTATAACCCTACATTATAAAATGTCGTGATTTTATGTTTTCTAGTGCATAGAATGAATTAGTTGAATAATCTTGAATTGGACTAGAAATTAGAATATCCATTTTGCGTGAATTCAATCAATTAGAAAGATTAAAAATTGAGAAGTGTGAATTGTAATATGAAAATGTTTTAAGTAAAAGAAATATTTTTTTTAATTAATAAACTGTATATAAAAAATTTAAATTGGCACCCCTAAATTTTTTGTCCAAGTTCCGCCACTGATCTCAAGGTTCTTTTTCTCCCTTTTCAAGTTCAAATTGCACCACATAGTTATCTTTGGTCTTGCGTTTGTTTTTCACACAGATGCTATTATGTCCTTGCAGCTTGAGAATGTACTGGTGGATCATGAAAAAAAACTTGAAAATAATTTATTTTGGACTTAGTGTTTTACCCCTAACATCTTAAGGTAAGATGTAATATGCTTTCAACTACTTTAGATAAACCATATGATTTTTCTTATTGGCTTCACCATGTGAAAATTTCTAGGCAGATAAATTGTTGCATACAACTTGTGGAAGTCATAATAAGGTCTATGATGTTGTAACATTAGATGCATGGTTATGTTGTGTTTTATTGTATACAATCCTGACTAGATGTTTACCTTTTATACGACAAAGATATGCTAAGTTTGTGAAGGTTTGTTCATGTTTGATGGTTTCTGATTAAAGTTTTGTAATAGGTTTGATGGTTTGTGGTTAAAGGTTTGTTCTTTTTTCACGATTTATGGTTAAAGGTTTGAGATGAGTTTCCTTAACAAATGCATTTGATTTCTCTATGTATCTCCAAACCTGAAAGAAACATTTTTTCTTTCTTTGGCATGATCTTGATCATTTGTTAAATTTTCATAATTTGCTTATTCTTATACTGATTTTGATCTGTATGACGTAGATCAGTGATGGATTTGTTGAAGGCAAAGATTTGGTTGTGTCTCTTATATCTCCTATGTATGGGAGAGGAGCATATGTGTACTTAAGGACATTGGTCCCAAGTAATAGTTTCATGTCAGATTAATGGAGGAAAGTTGAAGTTGTAATTGAGATTATATAGTATTTATTTCTTTTTTTCTCCTATACAGGGGTTTTATTTGCCAAATCAGCAAAAACTTATGTCATTCTTACAAGATGTGATCAAAATTGGATGGCTTTACTTGCCTCATATTCATGTTATGTTTTCTTTACTTGTATTGAATTTATTTGGATAAAAATTTATACAAAAAATAAATGTAAGAAGTTTCCGTCTAAATAATCTTGGAGTAGTAACATAAGAGAAATCTTACAAATTGGACAATCTTTACGAACTTCATTTATCTTATTTTCTTTTTCTACATGTGATTATATTAAGATATCTATTTCAATCTGATGAAGAGAAGACAAAACATTATCTCAATTTTATCAAGAACTAGTCTCTAAAATTTTTTAATTTTATTTAGGAAAAATGATATAATTCAACTTATTTTGAATAAATAAATTTTGAATGTGTTAACAATAATATATAGGTAGGATAAAGAAGTAAAAGACATGGTAATATTATTGTTCAAAAATATTTTAAAGAAAAATAATTTGACGCTATAAACATTCTGCATAAGAAAAATAAAAATGGAGATTGATGTTTTAGTTTAATAAAAGCAATTTGCTCTTTTAGTTCAAATTGGATTGATTGCAAAGATATTGTTCCTTCCACTTTTAGGAGCTCTTGTCATTCATATTGCCAAACTGATAAAACTATAATCGGTTATTCTATTTTAAATTTGTATAAATTTAACCTTTTCAAAATAATAATTATTTTATTTTAAAATATGATTGAGAATAATTTTAAAGGATTAAATATTTTTAAAATTAATACTTAAATAATTTATTTCTAAATATTTTTTTATTAATTGACTAATTAATTCTATTAATTGTTCAGTTATTTGTATTAATTATTTTTAATTTTTTAATTATGAATGAGTTGTTTTTTAATCATACCTTTTGAAATCTTTTAAATTTATTACAATTTTATTATTTTTATTTATAAGGTCAGTTTCAATATTTATTTATTTTTATAATTATGGTGGAGAGAAATTATCTTATTTATAGTAATTATATTTGATTTTGAAAAAAAAAATCAAAGAATCAATTTACATTCTCTTCCTTAATTCTATATTTATCATTACTATTGATATTATACTTTTATTTCATAATTATATTTCCTTTTGAGTATTTGTGTTCTATTATTAACGTTATTTTTACTATTATTAATTGTATTTATAATTATAATTAGCTGCTTTATTTTATTTTGTTTTATTTACTAATTTATTAATAGTACTATTTTACTACTCGATGGAGGATGATTTGTATTTATTGGAAGTTAAAAATATTTTTTACATTTTATTATTTTTATTTAAGAGGTTAGTAATAATATTTATATATATTTTTAATTACAATGGAGACAAATTATTTTAATAACAATTATATTATTGGTATTAATATTGATATTATTATTATTATTATTATTTTATAATAATAATAATAATAATTATTATTATTATAAGTAAGTGATCAACTCCTAATAATATAATATAATATATATTTTCAATTTAAAAGATATATCATCATAAATTTATATCGTAATTTTACGATTTATATATCTCACAATAAATAACAAGGTTATTTTTAAAATGATATAGATTAATATAAAAAATAATGTCACTTTAAATAATATAGATTAATATAGATTATCTCTTTTTTAAATTTTATACAACTATTATTATTTTTTAAATATTGTTTTAAGTTCAACCTTAATTTCATGTTTTATTTATTTTGTACGAGTTCCATAATACATAAGGTACCTATATTTTATATTAACAATAATTGATATTTTACGTAAAAGGTATAAATTTTAGTTATATAAGAATATTACTGATATTATATTATTATTATTTTACTATTAGTATTAATATGATTAGTATTGATAAATATTTAGTATAAGTAGAAATATTACTATTATTTTATTATTATTATTATCGTCATTATTAATGTTATTATTATTATAATTGTTTTGTATGAATTCCATAATTAATGTATAATATATTTACATTTTATTTTAACAATAACATGTTTATAGACATTTTATGTTATTTTATTTTGTTTAAAAAAATTATATATATATATATATATATATATATATATCACGAGAGATATCGTCAATAGGCAATTTCGTAAACTGATGTTGTCTTTTTAAAAATTTTAAATTTAAATCATATTTATAGTCAGTTTGAAACTGACGGTAAATGAGATATTTAATTTTTGGTTAAATTATACTTTTAGTTTCCATTTTCGTAACAAAATTTGATTTTGGTCCCTTAATTGTTTTTTATCTCAATCTAGTTCTTATTTTGAGAAATTTGATCCAACCAAGTCCTTTCCGTTAGTGGTGTAGTAACAGTGTTAAATGAGGTGCCACGTGTCAGCTTATGGATTTTTTGAATTTTTTTTATTTTTTTGAATTTTTTTGAATTTTTTAAAATTTTTTAAGAAAATTAAAAATTTTGCCACCTATCAAGCTGACATCGTGCCACGTGGCAGTGACAGTGCCACGTGTCACTATTATGGGAGGTGTCATTTTCTCATTTTCAATTTGCTCCCTGTATTTTAATTTTTTTCTCAATTTAGTCCCAATTTTTGTAAAAATTGTGCAATTTTGTCCCTCTCCTAATTGAAACCAAATTTAATTTCTATATAAATATGCACAAATATTTCTATCAAAATTGATATTTCAAGTAAATATTTTTAACAAGATTAAGTTTATTTTAATTTATATTTTACATTAAAATTTATTTAAAATTGTTTTAAAATTGTTAATAGAAAATAATGATAATAAAAAAATTCATGAATTATATTGATATTTTATTACATTATACTTTAATATTGTTTTTTAATTGAATTTATATTTTAAATAATTGCATATTTTTAAAATGTGTAAAATTCAATAATTTCTATACAAATGTTTTATAGTATAAAAATAACAATTATATAATTTAAGAAAAATTAACTAGTTTATGTAACAATAAAAAACAAATAAATTTAAAATTTGAAAACAATTTTAAGTAAAATTTAATGTGAAACAAATTTAAATAAACTTGATTTTATTGAAAATATATAATAAAAATATCAATTTGAATAAAAAAATCAAATTTAATAAAAATATTTGTATAATATTTTATAATTTTTGTTTCAATTTGGAGGGGGACGAAATTGCATAATTTTTACAAAAATTGGGACTAAATTGAGACAAAAAATAAAATACAGGAACCAAATTGAGAATGAGAAAATGACACCTCCCAAATAGTGACACGTGGCACCGTCACTGCCACGTGGCACGATGTCAGCTTGACACATGGTAACATTTTTAATTTTTTTAAAAATTTTAAAAAAATTAATAAAAAATTCAAAAAAATAAAAATAAAAATTCAAAAAATCTAAAAGCTGACACGTGACACCCCATTTAACACCGTTACTCTATCACTAACGGAAAAGATTTGATTGTGTCGAATTTCCCAAAATAAGGACCAGATTAAAATAAAAATAATTAAGGGACCAAATTCAAATCTTATTACGAAAATGGGGACTAAAAGTATAATTTAACCTTAATTTTTCTTTTTTTTTACTTTATTTTTCTTGCCGCTAACCATTCCTCTGTCTTTCTATTTGAATACGACACACGCGAACTCATTTCTTCTCCCATGGCAGATAAGACGTTTCTTTCTCATTGCAAGTTTTCCACATTTTTAGTTTCTTTATCATTTCTTACTGCAGAATGCTCATTCTCTCCGCACATGAGCCATCATTTTGTTCTTCATGAAAATCCTTTCGTAAGTGTTTTCCCGTTTATAGTAACTAATTTTTTTCTTTGTTTGCTTTTCTTGTTACTGTAATTTTTTCATTTCATCTCGTTATAACCCTAACTTTTTGTTTTGAACCCTAACTTGAATTTATGTGTTTTGGTGATAAATCATTACCTGTTAGTATTGATTCATGGTTTCATACTCTTTTTTATTCTAGATTGTGTTATTTATGAGCCTAGAGAATGTAAAAACCTAGGTCCAAGTTAGTTGTGTTTGTATCGAATATTAGTTTCGATGTGAAGGTTTGTGTAGTTTAGCGATGAATGAGAGGGATACTTTGTTATGTGGCACCAGAATATGACAAAGAGAAGCAATATTAATGAAATAATGGGTACTTTTTTCTCTCCAAAGAAAACACTCGTCCAAGTACAAAGTGAAGGGAACCAGGGGGAGAGAAGGGAGGGAACAAAAAACTTGGTTGTGAGAATGAGGAGTAAGACGAGAAACCTTTATATAAGGGTTGGAAATGGTGAGGGATGTAGCGTGGTGGATTCTTTAGAATTTAAAAAGCAATATTACATTATTGTGATCATTATCATCATCAGAAGAGAAAATAATTCCATAAGCCAACACCTTGAAGTATACTTCTCTGTATAGAAATGTTAAGATGTTACCTCAAAAGTTTATACTTTAAAAGAAATGTTCTCATGGAGCTGATCATCTCTCTGTCTCATCTACCTTAGGTTGTTTCAAGTTCGAGGGAAGCTTTATGACTTGAATCAGGAACATCAGATGCGTCTTGGACAGAAATCAATCTTTCACATTGAAGGTATCATAGATTGCATTCTTAAAACATTGGATATGATTGAAAATTAAATATCTCATTTTAACTAGAGTGTCTACCAGTTGAGGACAATTTAAGTACAGTGGTTGCTATATGATATGTCTTTATACTTATGAGAGGGAACTGTCTGTTAATGTTGATGAACTTAGGAATGAAGCTCTGGAATATTCTAAAAAGTTAAACTTGAATGAGATGACCGTGTTACAATAGGATGTGTAATCCTATAAATTTAGGATACCATTTCTCTCTTTGCTTGTTAAATTTTTCTCAATTCTCTTGGTTAGTATGTTACTTTGACTTATAATTGCTCTACAACATCATATTGTTGTCTCTGATCTTGATTATTTTTGCTTTGCTTTGCACATTGCAGTTTGATATGTCATAAGGATAATAAGCAGATCGATTTATCCGGATTTCCTTGCTGATAGATGTTAATGGGGCGCGTAATGAAGCAATTTTCATGCCCAGTGATGGATCATAACCCGTTGAAACAGGAACACAACTAACAGATCATGAGGTTCTTGAAACTCATTATAGTCAATTGCAGTCTTTCCAACTTCTTGCATTTAAAAAGATGGAAAAGGTTAGAGCTTAGATATAATTTAATCTAAATGAACATAATATCCTAAAATCCTACTATAATATGTATTACTTTAATATCATGTCATTCTTCATTCTACCTTCCCTTAATTTCATGTTTGTGTACAAGATTTCTTAATTTTTTTTCTGGTTGTAGCTGCAGGAACTTGCTTTGACTAACATTGGTTCTATTCACAAACGTGCTAATTTGTCCAAGAAATTGTCTGTTCTTTCTGCAGAGGAGTTAATGCAAGCTAATTTTTAACTTATGCATGAATAATTTACTTACAAGGGTGTTGACTGTTGAGACTGGAATATGAGTCATTGACTTTTGTTCACCTTTTTGTGATTGAGGTTTATTCTTATGTAGTTATATTTTCTTTTCTAATGTTCTTTCCTCCCTTCTTTCTTTGATTTGTGTGCACTGCCTATAGGTATGTGCAAGTAGTGGTTGATGAGATTGTCTTCAATAATATTGATCCAATGAAGGTGGTTCAACTTTTCCTCTAGCATTTTGCATATTTCTTATCCACCCATTCCTTTAATCTATTGTTTTGAATGGATTTTATAGCATCCAAGTAGCTAGGGTTTGAGTAAGCTCTTGAAAGAGTTCGTGACTGTTGGTGGAAAGCTGTTGCATGGTAAGTTTGTTTGCTACAACTAAGCCCTTTCACCTGAACAAATATATCAACCTCTTTAACTTTCCGTGTATGGCTAAATTAACTTTAACTTTTTTCTAATGACACGCTCAAATGGTTTTTGGCAGAATCTTTTGAAGGAATTAGTGATCACACTTTGCTAAATTCACTTGGGCTACTAAACGATGTGAGCTCAGTTGATATTGTAAACTTTTCCCTTCCAAATTTGCCAGTGCCTCCAAATGCCTTCACTAGCATAATGTAGGAATGGGAAGTATCAAACCACTTGTAATCTTCTTCGCAAGTATCTTGGAGATTTTTTAATTGCTTCATATTTAAATGTTGTTGAAGAGTCTGGTTATGATGAGAGACATGTAAAGGAAATTAAGGTAAGGTATTCTATTCAACTATTTTTTCTTGTAATTGAACATTTTGTTGCCTACTGTATATTTTACTAATGTAAATAAACGCTACAATCGTGCAAAAATTTGTGACGTGCATAATATTCTATTCAACTATTAATAAAAATAATTAATTCAGTTGATTTTGTTGAATTTTTAAAACAATGTACCAAATTTACTCTTATCATGGATAACTTTTAAAATTTCCTTCTCATTCGTTATTAATAAAACAACACATTCTTAATATTTATTAGGGACAAAGATAGAAAAGAAATTTAATGCTTCATAGTTACATAAAATGCCTTGTAAAAGGAATTATCAATTTCTTTTAAACAATGCCTTAAACTTTTATATTAAGGATCAATGGGAGTATGTTCTATGTTAGGATTAACCATAAATAATGCCTTAAACTTTTTCTAGTGTTTCTCCAACATCTGATTTTTAACTTATGCATAATTTAAGCTTTTGGTAAAACCCCATATTCTTTGCCATATGAATTTTGTGCATGTCCATAAATTTTGGTTATTACAGCCCAATGAAAGTCCTAACATGGAGACTCAGTTGCTTGGTTAAATTCATGTACTAGACTTTCTGGCAGTTATAATTGTTGTTATTTTTTTTAAATGTTTAGATTTACTGGCGGTTATAACTGCCGCTAATTGTTTTTAAATGTTTAGATTTACTGGTGGTTATAACTACCACTAAATTTTTTAAATGTCCAGATTTATTGGTGGTTACAACGTTTTAAATTTTTTAGATTTACTGGTGGTTATAACTGCCACCAAATTTTTTATATTTTAATTCGTAGATTTACTGGTGGTTATAATTGCCACCAAATTTTTTTAATTCATAGATTTACTGGTGGTTACAATTGTCGCTAAGTATGTAATATAATTTTAAAACAAATTTAGAGGCGGTTAAAATCGATTTTAATAATTTTATTCCGACGGTTATAATAAACCGACTATATAAGGGTTTTATGGCGCTAAATTTTGTGACAATTAATTAAAATTTTAGTAGTGATATATATATATATATATATATATATAAAAGGTTTAGAATAACATAAAATATATACAGATTACCACTAAAATAAAATGTAGGCACATTATGTGTTATGGATCTGAACAATAATAATAATAATAATAATAATAAATATTCATTAACAATATTAATAATTTAAGTAATAATAATAGTAATTATAATAGTACTACTAATACCAACAATAATAATAAATATTTATTAATAATAATCATATTAATAATAATAATAGTCAAAATTTATAATTAAACTTTTGAATTATATATAAAATTAAAATAAAATACAAATACAGAATCATTGTTTAGATAAAATGTGAAAAAATTTTGCATTATAGATTTCGTACAAACAAAAATACAAAACAAAGTTTATGTCAAAATTTGTTAATAGAAGTGTAGATATAAATACTTTAAACAATATTTAAAATAAATTGACCATATAGAATTATAAAAGTATGAAGTTAAATATAAATTATTTTAAGCAAAAGTCACAAACACACATATGGCCAATTTATTTTAAATATTGGTTAAAATTTTCATATCCATATTTCTGTCAACAAATTGTAATATAATCTTGGTTTTATATTTTTGTTTTATACGGGATTTATAATGCACAATATTTCTACATTTTATTTAGACAATGATTATATATATGCATTTATTTTAATTTTATATATAATTCAAATGTTTAATTACAATTTTTGACTATTTTTATTATTAATATGATTAGTATTAATAAATATTTATTATTATTACTCTTATTACTTGTACTGTTATTATTGTTATTATATTATTATTATTTCAATTATGATTATTAATAAAGAATATTTAATATTATTATTATTACTGTTATTGTTGTTTTGTGGTAGATTCATAACACATCTACATTTTATTTTAGCGATAATCTGTGTAAATGCATTTTATGATATTCTAAACCTTTTAAATATATATATATATATATATATA
>Ga0214544_1006678_pt1 | contig 21016 bp, 19 predicted proteins | sample CNSS3metaG_FD_160074 | JGI IMG/M metagenome (GOLD analysis project Ga0214544, IMG submission 160074) | Root nodule microbial communities from cowpea collected in UCLA plant growth center, Los Angeles, California, USA - CNSS3 | ecosystem: Host-associated > Plants > Roots > Nodule | place: USA...
TGTGCAAGGCTAATTTCGTTCTAGCACAAAAGGAGACAAAGAATGTGTCTCATATGTCTCCAAAAAGTGGCCAAAGTGTGCTAAATTCAAAGGAGACCAAAGGTACATAGGTACACTTGCTTTATGCATTTTTCTTTATGCTTTATGCCTTTGCTTTACTCTCTCCTCCACATCATTTATGCTCCCCAATCACCATGCGCCACCTAGCATTGCTTTCTTACTCCTAATTAACCTACAAAGCAAATAAACATAGATTAGCATGTTGGCTTAAGTCAAGTCAACTATAGTCAACAAGTCAAACCTAGTCAAAGGTCAACAAGTCAACTAAAGTTGATTCAACTAAGTCAACTTAGGGAATAAAAAATAACAAACACAAATGAAAGGGATGAAGGATTAGTGAACTTCCTTCTTCCTTTTTAAACATGCTTAGTCTTCTTAAGCATGTGCCTCCATCCTTGGTTGGGGTTAATCCTTCATCATCTAGACACTAATTATGATTTTTGTATATTCTTTTATTCTGCGAGTATGTCTTGCTACCATATCATTTTTGTCATCCTCCCAAATCTTTCTCTGATCATGTTGTTCTTCTATATTGGGGCATAACATTTATTCAGGCCGTAGAATAACATGCACAAACATAGCTTCTGCACAGGGCTCCAATTATCAAGGGTCTATAGATTTTAAATTTTGGCTCCCAAATACGCTGCTTGACTCTTTAGGATGGAACCAATTTTCATGATTAGAAGAGGACCTCTAAGAATTTTAAGATGTCCCTTCATATTATGCAGCACTTAAGATTTTCACCCAAAAATAGATGGTTTTTAATTCTATCACTCACGTTTACATGCTCAAACAAGAATTTGCAGATACTTTAGTCATTTTAAATCTAGATATCTAAAGTAGTTTGTAAACAAGTGAGAACTTAAATTTTTCTGTAGTCATGTATCATCAACTGTTTATCATTCTGTTTGACACAGGAAAAACATATCGCCTACGTGTTCACAATGTTGGTATCTCAACAAGTTTGAATTTTAGGATACAAAATCACAACTTGCTTCTTGTGGAGACTGAAGGATCATACACGGTTCAGCAAAACTACACCAACATGGATATTCATGTGGGTCAGTCATATTCATTCTTGGTTACAATGGATCAAAATGCCAGCACTGATTACTATATTGTTGCCAGTCCTCGGTTTGTTAATTCATCATGGGCTAGAGCTACTGGAGTTGCCATTTTGCACTACTCTAATTCTCTGGGACCTGCTTCAGGCCCCCTTCCTAGTCTTTTGGGTGAAGATGATCCTTCATTCTCAATAAATCAAGCAAGATCCATAAGGTTATTAGTTGGTACTTTGTCTCCTAGCAGAAACTTTTGCTTTGATAAAAAACTAGGTGAATACTATAGTCCCTAAGTTATTACACTGTCTTTTTGACATTGGCGTTTAGGGGGACAATACAAAAAAAAAGAAAAAACAACATTAATATATTATACTTGCTGCCCTTTGATCACACCTTAAATTTTACGGTTAGGTCTAGAGTATTTTAATATCATAAAATTTTGAACATTCAAACTCTCATTCGATTATGGTACTTTTAGGTGGAATGTTTCTGCTGGTGCTGCACGTCCAAACCCACAGGGCTCCTTCAAATATGGTGATATTACTGTGACAGATGTATATGTTATTCTTAATAGACCTCCAGAGCTTATAAATGGAAAGTGGCGAACTACCCTTAATGGTATATCATACTTACCACCTTCAACACCTCTGAAGCTTGCACAACAATTTAAAATTTTGGGTGTGTACAAGATTGATTTTCCAAATAGATTGATGAACAGACCCCCAAAAGTTGATACTTCTCTGATTAATGGTACTTACAGAGGTTTTATGGAAATAATATTTCAAAACAATGACACTGCAGTCCAGAGCTATCATTTGGATGGCTATGCATTCTTTGTTGTTGGGTAAGATTTTAGCTTTAAAATTTCAATTTATCATTTTGGTTTTTTATCTATGTCGCACTAAAATTGAGGATAAGAGGGAGTGAATTTCTCATTTGAACTGTAGCATGGATTTTGGAGTATGGACGGAAAATAGCAGGAGCACTTATAATAAATGGGATGGTGTGGCTCGCAGCACTACACAGGTATTACTAACTTACTTCCTTAGCCACACCACAATCTCTTGCTCCATACATTTGCTCAAAAACTTATGTGAAAGTTATGTTGGAATGAACCATTTTCATATATAACAAGGGGAACCAAGTATAGAGATTGTTTCACACATTCAACCATGAATTACTTCATTTTAACCTGTCTGCAGGTCTTTCCTGGTGCTTGGACAGCCATTTTGGTATCTCTTGACAATGCCGGTATTTGGAACCTTCGTGCGGAGAACCTCAACTCTTGGTATCTGGGCCAAGAAGTTTATGTGCACGTTGTAAACCCAGAGAAAGACACCGATGAAAGTAATTTGCCTGACAATGCAATTTTCTGTGGCTTACTTTCCTCCCTTCAAAGGTAAGAGTTCCTTTAAAGAAAGTAAATTGTAATAGCAATATACTTCAACTAAGACAATCAAATTCTCAGAATTTCACCAAGATTTGTGCTTTAAATGAAGAAAAGGATGTCATTGAAATATAAATATTTCAGTTATATAGCTTATTAATAAAAATTTGAAATCTCTTGTTGGATTTTGATATTACGCCCTGTTTTTCTCTCAAGATACATTGATGTATACTAATTTTTTTTATAGTAACACTATTGCTTGTTTCTCTTCTGCAGGGATCAATCTCACAAATTCCAGTTCTCCAGGGGATCACCGTTTTGCAGTAATTCTCTAATTTTGTTGTTCATGCTATTTCTAGCATTACTTGAAAGTTTATTTGGTATGTCGGGTGTTGAACTTTAAGTCAATTAAAACAAAGAAAGTTATTGTTTGTAACATGACAGTAGCCATTTAAAGATTTATAGGTTTTTTTGTCAGAAATGAATTTTTGTGTGTACAACATGGAGAAATTGGTGCAGTGATGTATTCATAATTGTAAACTAGAATCCTACATTGAAGTTCTTTTTTCCTTGTATTTATAATTTTGGAGGATTGTAACCTTCCCCCAAGGATTTTCCTACCCAACTAATTTGGTAAGAGAAAGTCGTTAAAGGAATGCTTGATGCTTAAATTCATTATTGTTGTTGTTGTGTTCTTCTCTTTTTCTTCAATTCTCAACAATCTATTATCCATAAAAAGGATATGGTTTGATGCTCATTCCTTTTATTAAATTGAGTTTGAATTCCACTACCAATGTGAGTACTTTATTAATGAGTAATTTCTAAATATCTATACATGAGTGTGGAGCATTGTCGTGTGTGATAATCATGATGAATTCTACATACTGCAAATATTTGAGTAATAAATGTGAAAAGGATTACGAAAAGTACAAAATTTGAAGAAAACTAATAATTTGGTTCAACACTTGTTTGGGGAAGAAAAAAATGGTTATTTCGATGGAATGAAATCATTGGGGTTTAATTTCTTTAACCTATCCTACCATGCAATAAAAACTATTCTTATTCAAATAAATCTGTGTTATGATTAGGGTTGGACATAATTTACTGAACTATACTAAACTATAGTTAATTGTACTATACTAAATTAAAATATACTAAACTATTCCTAATAATAATTGAACTGTATTTTCACTTTTAAGAAACTAAATTTATGTTAAGTTAACTAAGTTAACTGTTGAACTATAGTAAATAGGTTATTAATGTGAAAGAAAAGATTGAAAGAGCAAAATTAGGATAAGAATTGGATTTATGTGTTTTGGGTTTTATGTTCTATTCTTTCTCTTTCATATTCAAATATTTATTTTATTTTGTTTTAATTTTTTTTTTTACTCTTTCTCTGAGAAAAATATACAATATTTGTAATTAATTTATTAAACAAATTATAAATTCATTCAAGATCTTATTTTATTTTGAATGAATTTTACTATGTAATGTTGTACCACACCTAGCTAAACTCGACCAAATAATTAAGCAATACATATACCAAGGCAGTCAAGTATTCAGCCTAGGCCGAGTTAGCCTAAGTTTTACCAGTTCTAACCTAAACATCTAGAGGAATAACCTACACCTCATATAACCAACATAAGCTGTCAAGATAAGTAGCCGGCCTAGACCAACTACTCTAGCAGACCCAATAAGATTAAAGCCTAGGCCGACTACTCTAATATACTTAGTCAAATTGAAGCCCCCGTGTTCAACAGGTCCTAAGGGCCTGGGCTAGGGCCCAGGCCCACTTACAGCCCAATCCATGGCCCGGCACATGGCATAATCAGATACAATTAATGCTCTATAAATACACGTGGATCCCAATAATTAAAGGTACGCATTCATTAATCATAGATTTGACCTTTTTGAGAGTTTTGACTTACTTGAGCTTCGGAGTCCCTTCGCCAACCTCGCTTCACCAGATATGCCCCTCTTACCGTAGTCCGCTCCCGCATCCTCGACGAAGCCCTACAAGCTTACCTAATCCCTCCACCACGCAAGACAACCACACCTCCCAACGCTGATATGACCAAATATTGCCGCTACCACCACAACCATGGCCACACTACAGAAGAATGCAAAGCACTCCAGGATAAAACAGAAGAATTGGTCCGTGCTGGCCATTTTCGTCGTTTCATCCGTAGAGATGACCATTCCTCTTCCTCTCGATCCCGCTACTCCCCTCGATCCGACCACATACGTCCTCAACATGACTCCCATTCCGACAGACGCCCCGCCCAACCTCCCAACCTAGAACCCGAACCGGCCCGCACCGATATCACCCCTGTCGATCCCCCCCCTACGCGGCACCATCAACACCATCTCCGGTAGCTTCGCTAGTGGAGGATCCATTTCTTCTGCTAGGAAAAGACACCTTCGCCATATCCAATCCATCAACCATATCACCCATTCCCACCATAGACGCTGTATGCCTCCTATCATCTTCACAGATGACGACTTTCATGGCCTCGACCATCAGCAAGATGACCCCATGGTTATCACGGTCGAAATCGAGAACTACGCTGTTAAAAAAGTCCTCGTTGATCATGGCAGCTCTGTTGATATCCTCTACTAGGCCACCTACCAAAAACTTCAGCTTCCGGACACCGTCATGGTCCCATATGACGAGCCAATCTATGGCTTCTCTGGTGAACAAGTATCCACCCGTGGCTATATCGACCTCCACACCATCTTTCGTGAGGGGACCTAAACCAAAACCATCCCAATCCGCTTCCTTATCGTCGACGCGCCAACATCCTACAATATCCTCCTGGGTCGTCCTTCCCTGAAGACCCTCGGCGCCGTTGTTTCCACCCCTCACTTGGCCATGAAGTTCCCTTCCCCTCCCGGCGACATCCTTACCATCCACTGCGATCAGCGCTTGGCACGCGAATGTTACATGGCCAGCCTACGACCACAACTCCCAATTCAACAAACCAACCACATTGAGCGACCCCCTGGCTCTTGCATCACCCTGTCTGGCGAAGATCTAGACCCCAGAGTAGGCTGGAATGTTCGTCTTGAACCAATCGAAGAGACCTCCCCTCTAGAGCTTCCCAATGGCCACTCTATCAACCTAGGCACCGATTTAAACACTGACGAGCATGCCATCATCACACCCATCCTCATCAATAACACAGATCTTTTCGCCTGGTCAGCCGCTGACCTCGCTGGGGTGGATCCTCTAGTAGCATCCCACAAACTATCCATCTATAAAGAAGCCCGCTAAGTATCCCAGAAAAAACGCAAACTTGACGAAGAATGTCGGCTAGCAGCTAAGGTTGAAGCCGACAAGTTACTAAACGCAAGATTCATAGAAGAAGCTCAATACACCACTTGGCTTTCTAATGTTGTCTTGGTGAAGAAAGCCAATGGCAAATGGCGGATGCGCGTAGACTACACAAATCTAAACAAGGCTTGCCCTCGTGATGCCTACCCCTTACCCAACATCGATCGACTCGTTGACGGCGCGGCAGGAAACGAGGTGCTTAGTTTTTTGGATGCATATTCCGGGTACAACCAAATTCACATGGCCTCATCTGACATGCACGAGACCACCTTCATCACGGATAATGCCAACTACTTCTATAGGGTCATGCCCTTTGGTCTCAAAAACGCTGGCGCAACTTACCAACGGCTGATGGACAAGGTTTTCAGTCATCTAATGGGACAATGTGTCGAAGTATACGTTGACGACATGGTTGTCAAGTCTCCAAGTCATCGACAACATGCCGAGGACCTATCAGCAGTTTTCTCTGCACTACGCCAATACAACCTTCATCTCAACCCAGACAAGTGTGTATTCGGCGTTGACCGGGGTAAATTCCTTGGTTTTATATTAACCCAGCGCGGCATAAAAACCAACCCCGAAAAATGCAAGGCCATCATCGAGATGCGCAGCCCCACTACTATTAAGGAGGTCCAACGCCTTATAGGCCGTCTCACAGCCATTTTCCGCTTCCTACCCAAACTAGCCGAACAAACCCAACCCATAGTCCAACTCTTAAAAAACTCCTCCCGCTTCACGTGGACTGATGATTGTAAACAAATCTTCCCAAAACTCAAAACAACCCTAACCTCCCCACCTATCCTCCACAAGCCGGACACCCATTAACCCCTACTCGTATACATCACAACCACCGACTACACCGTCAGCGCCGCGCTTGTCCAAGAAATAGAAGGCACGCAGCATCCTGTGTATTTTGTGAGCAGAACGTTGCAAGACCCTGAAACCAGATATCAAATGGTAGAGAAGTTGGCCCTATCTTTGGTCCACGCAGCACGTCACCTACGCCCATATTTCCAAAACCACAGCATAACCGTTAAAATTGACTACCCAATCCAAAAGATATTAGAAAAGCCAGATCTAGCCGGACGCATGTCATCATGGGTTGTCGAACTGTCAGAATTCAACATCCGCTATGAACCCCATGGCCCCATCAAAGCCCAGTGCCTCCTAGACTTCGTCAACGACCTCCAGCATACACCCACAGAGGACCAGTGGATGCTTCATGTAGATGGTTCCTCAAATCCAAGAGGTACCGGCGCTGGCATCGTCTTAGAAGGCCCCAACGACATCCTCATTGAAAAATCCCTTCACTTCGCCTTCAAAACGTCAAATAACCAAGCCGATTACGAAGCAATCCTCGCCGGCCTCTCCCTGACCCGCGAGGTAGGTGTCAAGAAATTAACGTGCAAAATCGATTCCAAGTTCACTGTAGGCCATCTAAATGACGAGTTCCAGATCAAAGACCCCATCCTTCTACAATACTACCATCTGGTTCGTGCAGTCATTCAATCCGCCTTCGAACAAGTCCGCATCGAACACATCCGAAGGACCGACAACATCAGAGCCGATATCCTCTCCAAATTAGCCAGCACCAAGTTAAAAAACCGTCACCGATCGTTATTACAACAAACACTATCTACGCCCTCCATCACACACACTTGTCAAAGCTTAACCTACGCCCCAGTTGACAACGTCACCCCCTCCCAAAACCATAACTGGACCACCCCCTATGTCCAGTACCTCAAAACCGGCAACCCCCCTCAAGATGCGGACAAAACTTGGCTGGCTAAGGCCGCCATGTACACCATGATAGGCGAGGACCTCTATAAACGCGGATACGGCCAACCCCTTCTCAAGTGTGTCACGGCAGAACAAGCACAATATATTAATAAAGAGCTACACGAAGGCATTTGTGGCTATCATTCCGGCGCACGCACCATGGCTACCAGAGTTCTTAGAGCCGGATATTTCTGGCCGACCATAAAAGCAGACTGCCAGGATTATGTCAGAAAGTGCAAACCATGTCAGAAACATGGCAACCTTATTCACCAAAAACAAGAACAACTACACCACATACTATCCCCATGGCCATTCGCTAAGTGGGGAATGAACATTCTCGGCCCCTTTTCACCCGGCAAAGGGCAAGTGAAATTCCTAATTGTAGCCGTCGATTACTTCACCAAATGGATAGAAGCCAAACCGCTAGCTACCATCACGGCCCAACAAGTTCAACAATTTGTTTGGAAGGATATTATATGCAGATATGGTGTTCCACATACCATCATCACAAACAATGGCCGACAATTTATTGACAAAGAGCTAGCCAAGTTCTACATTGGCCTAGGCATCACGCACATCACAAGTTTTGTAGAACATCCACAAACCAATGGACAAGCAGAAGCCACAAATAAAGTTATTCTCGTGGAGCTGTGCAAAAGATTAGATACCGCCAAAGGCCGATGCCCCGAAAAGTTAGTAGAAGTGCTATGGGCTTACAGGTGCACCCCTCAATCATCAACAAACAAATTCCCATTCAGCATAGTTTACGGCGCAAACGCCATGATACCAGTTGAAATCGGCGAACCATCCCTACCTTGAGAACTATATGACCCAACCCACAACCACCAAAACATGGCCATACATCTCGACCTTCTACCCGAACTCAGAGAAAAAGCTCAGATACGCAATTTAGCTGCAAAACAACGAGCTGCCAGAAAATATAACGTAAACCTATGTCCACGATCATTCGCCATCGGGGACTTAGTATGGAGAATGGCCAGCAGTGCTAGAAAGAAGGATGGCAAGTTCTCCGCCAATTGGGACGGCCCGTACCGCATACGCGAAGATGTAGGAGGAGGAGCTTATCGCTTGTAACACTTATCTGGGGAAGAGATTCCCAACACTTGGAATGTATCACACCTCAAATTCTATTTCAGTTAAATGTATGCTACCTAAGCCGAACACTTGTAACCCTGGTGTACTCTTTTTCCTCGCCCGGTCTTTTTTTCCTAAGGAGGGTTTTGGCCAGGGAGGTTTTAACGAGGCACCCCTGTTCAATAAATAAAATGAAGGGTTCTCAACTATACAACTTTTCTACGTTTTTTACTGCTTAATTCGTTTAAGTTCCCCACCCTTACCACAAGTAAGCGGCCTGGGTCGAACACCCTTAACTTGCGCTTAATTAGTTTAAATTCCCCACCCTTACCACAAGTAAGCGGCCTGGTCGAACACCCCTAACTTGCGCTTCATTCGTTCAAGTTCCACACCCTTACCACAAGTAAGCGGCCTGGGTCGAACACCCTTAACTTGTGCTTAATTCGCTTAAGTTCCCCACCCTTACCACAAGTAAGCGGCCTGGGTCGAACACCCCTAACTTGTGCTTAATTCGTTTAAGTTCTCCACCCTTACCACAAGTAAGCGGCCTGGGTCGAACACCCCTAACTTGTGCTTAATTCGTTTAAGTTCCCCACCCTTACCACAAGTAAGCGGCCTGGGTCGAACACCCCTAACTTGTGCTTAATTCGTTTAAGTTCCCCACCCTTACCACAAGTAAGCGGCCTGGGTCAAACACCCTTAACTTGTGCTTCATTCGTTCAAGTTCCCCACCCTTACCACAAGTAAACGGCCTGGGTCGAACACCCTTAACATACAGTCGATCATATCACACATACACCACATATCATTAAAACACAACATACATAATAACATACACAATCTTAATCGCATTTAAACACAAGTGCAATAATGTACCAATGTAGCTAAATGTACCAAATATTACAGACATAGGCTCAAATAATATTCTTGAATCAATTAAGACCAAAATCCTAGTCTGCTGCGACATGTGCCTCATCGGGATCGCCCGCCTTCTTCTCCTCCGCCGCCTTCTCCTCCGTCTCCTCATTCGCACTGTCCTCGTCCTCCTGGACCAACTTCCCGTCAATAATGTCCTTATTCACATTGAACCTTGAATCCGTTACGTCGACATCCTGATGGAAAAAAGCTGCGTGACGCAGTCCCTTCTCAAAACCATTGATATGTTCCTGTATAATACTATTCTTCAAGTCGTCAAGCTCTCCCACGGCACCATCATACTTATCCTTCAGTTCTTCATAATCTTCCTCCCACTCCCTTATTTTCTTGTTCAGTCTTTCCTCTGAATCCAAACAGCGAACCCTCCACGTTATCAATCTTTTCCTCTCTGCTTCCCAACTCTCCTTCGCCTTCTCCAACGCAGCCTTCTCCTCCTCAAGCTTGTCAACCTTCCCCTGCAACTCCTCTACCCTCTCCTGACCCCCTCCTTCACCTCCCTCTTATATAAAGACCCCACACGCCGGCTCAATATTAAGGCCTTACTTCCAAACTCCACCATCGTCCTCACAATATGGTCTGCATCCATGCCGTCAATGGAGTTTACAATGGTATCTGGGAAGGTGATTGCAATATCCTTCCTCACAGATATTTTCGGCAATTCGATTAAACCAGATTCTGGTCCCTTCTCCCCACTAGCCGACCCCGCTCCATTGGCCGACCCCGTCCCGAGCAAGACCGCCCTCACTTTCTTCACGTCTTTCCCCTTGCCATGTCGAGACGGCAACTCAGCCTTCCTCTTCGTCCCGCCGTGTACATGCAGTTCCACCACAGACTCTTGTAGGTTGGGAACATCAGTCTTCCCAACTGCTTTGGCCTTAGCGGCCATCTCCTTCCTTAGCGATTGGAAAAGTGCCAAGTTTTTCTTTCCCGATTGCGCCATGTGCCCTACAATAATATATTAACTCGGATTAAAACAACTTAGAATCATTAACACAGTTTAAGTAATAAACAGATACCTTCAATATCTATTATCGGATGCACCGAATTATAAACTCTAACTAAGCCCTTAGTGGGCAACTTATCAACAAACTTCAACAAGATCTCCACCACCTCCTTATCACCCGCCGATAACTCATCCATCCCCATATCCTTATACCGAGAAGGGTTACCCGTCCAACTAAATGAGAATTTGGTACTCCCATCTGCGTTCAAAAAGTGAGCTTTACCTTTTTCTTTAACAACAACCTTGAAGTATCCGTCTTTGAAATGCTTGAAAGACTGGGAAAACGCGTCCAGTCTGCTGATACTAGGACGACTTATCAAAGACAGCCAAGTAGTCGGCCGACGGGGTCTGGTGTCGTAGAAGTACAAATAAGCATAAGGAGAAGGCTCCAAGTATAAAGACTGGCACAAGATGCGAAAGGCTTGCAAGTAGGTCCAACTATTCGGATGCAACTGTGTAGGTGCCACATTCAGTGCGCGCAATACACCCATAGTAAAACTGTCTAACGGTAGCCGCACATGTAGTTGAGAAAAATGACACATGTACATGTAGTAAAACTTCTCTGTAGCCCCCTCCTGCCCATGACATACTCGGTCAATGGCGCTAACTCTCTTCAGGGAAACGATATCCCTACTTACACCCTTTGAGATGACAGGCGTGCAGTTTAACCAGGACTTCAATAGGCGAGACCACCGGAACAAAGATGATTGGTTGCGGACGTCGACAGCCACCCACCTATAACCGCCTTTAGCCGGCCAGTTACTTTCGGCCAACTCCTCAGGGGGATCTTCTCGAACCTCCCTCACCGTCTCCATTGGAATCCCACTTACCATGCCTCCAAAACTTGTACCCTCTTCGTCAAATTGCCTACCCCTACTTCTCTCCGACCCTGTACTCTCACTACTAGATGTGGATAACGATATACTATCGCTACTAGACATACCTGTTTTCGTGTTTACGGGAAGATGTCGGTTGAAATTGGGAACTAGTCAGACAGTATAATGCACACAAGACCTCTGAATTCAAAACTCTCGCAAATGAACCAAGTAACCCCTCACTTGTTTTGAAACCTATATTTATAGGCCAGAACCTCATGCAACGAAAACCCCTTCCCGCCAAAACAACAGCCCATACCAATCAACACCATCATTGCGAGATACATGACTCTTAAAAACTACGACGCCAGAACTTCCTGATTTGACCCCTGACACCCCTTCACCTACCTTCAGATGATTACCACTTTTTAGCCTTAACACTGTTCATCACACTTAAAGGCTGGGGGACTGGTGTATCACACCTAGCCAGTTTCGCTAGCATACCAACACATATCACCCTTGACCGACAACTCATATCGAACAAGGCTGGGGGACTAGTGTACCACACCTAGCCAAACTCGACCAAATAAGTAAGCAATACATATACCAAGGCAGTCAAGTATTTAGCCTAGGCCGAGTTAGCCTAAGTTTTACCAGTTCTAACCTAAACATCTAGAGGAACAACCTACACCTCATATAACCAACATAAGCTGTCAAGATAAGTAGCCGGCCTAGACCAACTACTCTAGCAGACCCAATAAGATTAAAGCCTAGGCCGACTACTCTAATATACTTAGTCAAATTGAAGCCCCCGTGTTCAACAGGTCCTAAGGGCCTAGGCTAGGGCCCAGGCCCACTTACAGCCCAATCCATGGCCCGGCCCATGGCATAACCAGATACAATTAATGCTCTATAAATACATGTGGACCCCAGTAATTAAAGGTACGCATTCATTAATCACAGATTTGACCTTTTTGAGAGTTTTGACTTACTTGAGCTTCAGAGTCCCTTCTGCAGGTAACCCCTTCTAGGTCCAAACCGACATGTATCAACCGGGAAAAGACCAACTGAGGAGATAGCGGACTACATGGTAAGGTGACGTTTGTGCCTAACTCATCTTGTTTGTTCTCTACAGGAACAAATGTTATTTTTATGTTATGATTTTACAAAAGTTGTTTTTAAAAATTTAATTTTGTGACAGCTAACATTTTTATAATTTTTTATTTAGAGTAAAGTTTTTCGTAACTTAAATATTAAAATTAGTATAATAAATATAAACATTGGTACTAACGTATTTTTTATTTTAAAATCTTATGTAATATTATTTTTTAGTTTTAAAATATTTATCATGTGGCGTCAACTTTCTTAAAGAATATTTATTTTAAAAAATTCTTAAAAAATATAAAATTTATTGGTTCGGTATTTCACGAAATATATTTTAGATCTTCATAAATTTTATAGAACATTTTTCACATAAATATTAATGAATACAACTGTTAAAAAAAGATATTAATTTTGATAATTTTCTAAAATAAATCTTTTTAAAAAATTTGACGCAACATAATAAACATCATAAAACTAAAAAGTAATATTATATAAAATTTTAAAATATAAAAAAAAAACATTAATACAAATATTTATATTTATTATATTAATTTTAATATTTTAATTACAGTTATGGAAAACTTTAATATAAACAAAAAAAATTATAAAAATGTTAATTGTGACACAACTTAACTGTTGAAAACAACTTTTGTAAAATTATAATATAAAAATAATATTACATAATAAAATTCATTCAAAATAAAAAATAAGATCTTACATAAATTTATAATTTTTTTTAATAATTAATTATGAATAGTATAGAAAAAAAATTAAAACAGGATAAAAAAAATATTTCAATGTGAAAAAGAAAAGCGTAAAATAGAAAACCAATATTTTATTTGTTGGTACTTTACTTTCTTAGTCTTTTCTTTCATATCAAAAGTCTATTTACTATAGTTTAATAGTTAACTTAGTTAACTTAATAAGAGTTTAGTTTTTCAAAACTAAACTGTTTTATAATTCAGTTCAATTAATTCTATAAATAGTTTTATTTAATATAATATAATTAACTATAGTATAGTATAGTTTAACAAATATGCCATGCATACAACAATGCCAAACTAACCAGATACAGAAAAGTTTAATAGCGATAAAAGGAAATTTAAAGGACAGTCAATACATGGGCCGTGGCCCTAAAAGAAAGTCCACTAAGCAGGATCCAACCAAGGCGGGCTAAGCAGCTGAGTCACCGTTCCCCTGTTGACCGTGAAGACCTCTCGCATATGCTCACATCAATAAATTGATGATCATCACAAAAGAGAAGAGCCACCTACAAGACAACCAGACAAACAAATAGGGTAAGCTAGAGTAAAACAGTTCATCAAGTAGTCACATGCCACTACACAATCCAAGCATTTTATATATCATCCAAACATGTTCCGACTTCTCAAACAATACACTAGACTCTAACTCGACTCATCCGGATACATATAATCTGGTCGGATTCAACGGATGCTTGCACTTTTGGTGGATACCTCTGCTCACCCCTGAGCTATGTGTTACAAGTGTTACAATGAATCAATCCCCCCACACAAGGTTAGCCCTTAATGAGTTTCAGGTCTCCTGCTACTCTCACCACAAGAGTCAATCCGCTCTAAGTGAGACTAACTGACTCCTTAGAGTATCAAGATGCAACCTTACCTTGAATCCTTACCAGACCATATAGATGGGGCACCACCATGGACAACGACTAATAGGGGCCATGGAATTACGTCCTAACCACTGAAGCACGACCCTGAAATCTCACCTACAGATTTCAAGGATTTACGCACTGACCACAAACCAATCATAATCAAACAAGAAATATTTAGCATGCATATATAAGTCTCATGCCCACCTTTACAATGCATCCTCATTTGAATCACATGTGAAATTCATACCAACACATCATTCCCAAACTATGAATATAGAATTATTTCTCATAACAATACCATGTCAAGGGTCATCATTTATTATCCATCAATCCCTCCATATTTCATATCAACTCCATAACCAACTCATCATATTAAATCCATGAACCAATCCCATACATACACATCATGCCTCTCATGTTTTAAACAAACCAAATCACCCAACAATATAATAATCATACCAGAACAAGAGAGAAAATAGAACCTGGTGCATTCTCGCCCAGCCCCTCGCTCAGGCAGAGAAGTCTCGCTCAAGCGAGAGAGTCTCTCGCTCAGGCAAGCTCCCTTCGCCTAGGCGAGGGCTCGAAAAGAGGAACAGTGGCGCTGTCACACACTCTCGCTTAGGCGAGACGTGCTCTTGCTTAAAGCTGGAGCTCATCGCTTGAGCGACAGCTCGCGCAGGCAAAAATGGGCAAGTGCTGCTAATCTCGCTTAGGCGAGACAGGTCGCTTGGGCGAGAAAAGCAGGACCCTCCACTGTTCACGCACGCACAGATCAAACATTTTAATCGCACCAAACACACAGTACATATTCACAACACCATAACTTCAATCATGCATTCAAGATCACGAAAATGGGCATAAAACTTATCAATAAAGCTTAAGACGCAAACCCTAACTTCCCTTACCTAGAAGTGTTGGCTAAAAGGCTTTGACACCCGAACCGTGACGAACAATAGCTCAAGCAGTAACTTCGAGAGCTGGAAAACAGTGAAACCAGTTCAAAACGAGCTTACCAAGACAAACCCTAGTTGGAACCACGAAGAAAGAACTAAATGGAGACAAAGTATGAGTTGGAACAGACTTACGTGAAGTGGAGATCTGGTTGGAGTTCACTTGAAGAGGCCAAAGAGCGGAACCCTAGCAGATGTTCTGTTTTAGGGAAAGAAAAGGCAAAGCGGCTGTTTTTCTGAGATGAGAAAAGAGTGATGTGTTAGGGAAGACTTAGGGGTCTGGTTCCCCTTTGGCTCAGCCCTTAGACCTAACCCACATGGGGCAACCCTTTTAATTTAGGACAGAAAAGAATAAGAATTTTAATGGACCTTACAATGAACTTATAAGTTATCCTATTCTTAAGGTCTTAAACAACAAAAAAATTTTTTTTGTAGTTGAATGACTTGCATTAGGAAAATAGGTTTTATCTCTCAACAATATTCTTTGTTTTATTTCTATACATAAATAATATTGATGGTGTTTTTCAAGTATAGTCCAAATTGAGTTTTCTTAAACACAAATAACTATTGTGGTAATGCGCGGGTCCTAGAGGAAAAAACCCGAATCAGAAACGCTGTCGTTTTCATGGCTTCGGTGTTTCAGTTGCAGCGTCGTTTCCTCTGCACGTCCTCCTCGAAATGGAGGGTGAAGCAGGTAACAGCTTCCATCTTCGAAGAGACCCTGCAAGAGCTAAAGACTCACATCTCTTCCTCCGACTATGTAGCCGTATCCATGGAGGACCAGCTCTCCGTCGCCGCCGTCCTGGCTTCGCCCTCTACCTTTCGACACCGCCCAGACCGCCTACTACAAGGCCCGCCGCGCCGCCCACCGCTTCCAGCTCCTCCACTTTGCTGTGTGCCCCTTCTCCGTCTCCAGCTCCGACAAACTCCTCGCTCACCCGTCAGTTCCCGACACCTTCGCTGCTTTTTCGTTTTTGGAAAATACTGAGTCTCGATTTGTTTTGAAGATAATGTTGAAAATTTGCAGTTATAATTTCGTGCTGTTTCCGAGAGACGAATTGAAAATGGGGATGCCTGCTTACAGCTTTTCGTGCCAGACATCGTTTCTCGCCTCCATGGCTCGCCGGGGCTTTGATTTCAATGCTTGCGTTTATAATGGTGAGCTTTTGTTGCTTTTGTGTGTTCTGGTTCTTGTTCTCGTTTTGGGCGCGCTAAGTGGGTAAATTCAATTCCTTTTGCTTGATGGTTTAAAATTAGCACAAAACCTAGAACATCTTCCCTGAGTGCTTCTGGTGCTGTTCTACGGATCAAATATGATTTGGGCTAGAAAATTTTCAGCACTTCTGGGAAAGAATAGTGGTAGAAGAAAAAATTGAGACTAGTTCCTCCGTATTCTAAAATGCTTAGAGTGTGTTTGGATAGAATATTTTAATGAAGTAATTCATTTTTATTTGAAGAATTTAGATTTTTTTGCAATGAAATGTTTTGTTTGGATACAAAAATTAAAAAGTATTTCAAATGTAAGCATTTTTTTGAGGGATTTCAATTAGCTAAATTAGTAGAAATTCAAATACCCCTTAAAATAGGTGGAATTTGAAATTCTTCTCACTCAACCTCACATTGTAGACTCTTTGGTAGGTCCTATGACACAAACGGAGCCAACGATTCAAACGGGTTCGACGACCCAAATGGGTTCGACGATCCAGACGAGTCCGACGACCCAGATGGGCCCGACGATCCAGACGGGTCCAACGACCCGAATGGGCTCGACGATTCAGACAGGTCTGACGACCAAAATGGGCCCGACGACCCAGATGAGCCCGACAACCCAGATGAGCCCGACAACCCAGACGGGTCCGACGACCTGAATGGGCTCGATGATCCAGACGGGCCCGTTCGTCAATCCGGAAAGGCCCGTCCGTCGACCCGGACGGGCCCGACGACCCAAACGAGCCTTACGACCAGAATGAGCCTGACGACCTAGAATAGCCCGATGACTCGGACGTGGCAGACTATCCGGACAAGACCAATGATCTGACGGGCCCGACAATCCAGACGGCTCCGACGACCCGAACGGGCCCGACGATCTAGATGGGCCTGACGACTCGGACGGGTTCTACGACACGGATTGCTTGACAACCCGAACGGGCCCTTCCAAACCTTCGGATCCGACGACCCGGACGGGCTCGACAACCTGGACAGGTTCGACGACCTAGATGGGTTCGACAACTCGGACGGACCCTTCCAACACGTCAAGCCCGACGATCTAGACGGACCCGATGAAATGGACGGTCCCAACGACACAGACGGGCTCGATGACTCGGACAGGTCAAACTATCCGGACGAGCCCGACGACCCAGACGAGCCCGACGGTTTGGAAGGCTCGTATGAGTCGTCGGACCTGTCCAGGTCGTCGGTCCATCTAGGTCGTGGGGCCCGTCCGGGTCGTCGGACCCGTCCGTGTCGTCGGGCCCTTCTTGATCGTCGGGTTTCCAAATTTATCATGAACTCAAAACATAATTAAGTTTAAAATAAATATTGTTAAAATTAAATTTGATCTCACAATAAATTCAAATTTTTTTTCCAAACAAGAAATTGAAATGTAAGGTATTTTAATTTCCTTATCCAAACAAATTATTTAAAAAATGAATGGAATTTAATTGCAAGAAATTCAAATGCAAAGCATTTCAATTTCTAAGCATTGTTAAAATGTTTCATCCAAACACAAGGTTAAGCTAATTTGTAGAAATTTTCTTTGGGAGAAGTTTGTTTAAACATATCTCATGTTTGGTCCAGTGTTTGGAATCTTAAAACTTAGTTTGTTTTGTAAACCCCCAGTTTCATGGCATGCTTGTTTTCTGTTGTAGTAACACTTGCAAATTTGAGGAATGCTGGTGACATCCTTTTAACACACTTTACCATTGATTAAAATGTATTGGAAACTACAAAACCAGGAGATGGAGTCATTATATGTTGGACCCATTAGAATTTGTAGTTCCAGTATATTTCAGCCGATAATAGAGGGTATGTTTAATGCTCATTTTGGTAGAGGTAAGAAATAGAGGAAGTGAAAAATCGATAGATGAGAAATGAATGGAAAAAAAATGTTGTTCGGATAGAAAGAAAATATATTTTAGTTATTATAAATGATTTTATTTATTACTATTGATACTATTTTTTAATTATTTATTTTATTATAATAATAAAAAGAACAAAATAGTAAAAACTAGACCCATATGTGATTATGGGTGTCCATAGTCGATTATGATTTTCAAAAGAACTTTATACTCATGGCCAATTCCTCATGTTTCTTCTTTGGAATTTTGCATGAAAAGAAGACGGTTAGAATTCTTCCAACCAAACTACAACTTCCTCCCTTCACCTGCTTTCCTTCCTCTCCTCCCACTTTAGCTCTAAGAAACGTAGGTAAAAGAGTGTTAGAGAGTGTGTTGTTAGTATTCTGTTGCACATTTATATTTGACCTAAAACTATTTTTCAGTTGAAAGCACAAAACGGATGCTGATTTTGCAAAATTGGTTTGCAAGAGAAATCCATGCAAACTTAAGTTTGCAAACTTTAATCTAAATATTTACTTATCTGTTGACTTTTAATGCTAGTATTTATTTATGAACTACTGAGGGGAAACTCAACTTTGATTGGAAAGCAGCGTAAGCACATGAGGAAATATTCCTGAATGGGAAAAAGATAGAAAGAGTTTTTTTCCGTCCTAAATATGAAGTAGGGTTTCGGTCATGGTGATTGTTGCTCGCCTGAAGAGATGGTCCCTTCAACTGTACACTGGAATGTATAATCTGTTTAGGGACTCTTCTAATGTGGTAAATGTGGAAAGAAAGGTTATGCTATGACATGTAAACTGAGGATTTATTGTTCTGTTACTTATTTAGGGATCAGGATTCCAAGCATTTTGATTTTCACATAAGCATGATGACCACTGTTGCAAGGACATCGGACAGACAGGTCATATATTGGATGTGCACAAGGTTTTTATCACTAGATAAAATAAGCTATTTGATCTTCATACTTCATTGAAAGTTTGCAATTGACTGACTGTTGAAGTGTGTCAAAATCTCTTTCTGTGGAGAATCTGAATCCCTTATTTTGATATCCTGGTGACCTATGACCGAGAATGAGCCTTTAGCTTGGATAAACTTGCTTCTGTGTTGCTTAGAGGTCATGGATTCAATTCCTCTTGTGGGGCTAAGACTGAGTAATTTACATTCCCTGCACCTCATTTTCCGTTGGCCAGTGCCACCTGCACTAGGTTGCTCTCTTTTAATAACCTGTTAGTTTTTATTTGTATGACAGGCATATCATATCTATCTAGAGCTCAAGAGTCAGCAGCTAAAGTTCGTCTTGGAACTGCTCTCTCTTCTCTTCCAGTGGTGAAATCTTCTTCATCACCTACTGTTGCGGACACAGTTTTTGTTGAGAGGATTAGATCACGGATTAAACATTGGAGAAAGACATGTGAAACTCATTTTTTTCTTAAACTCATTTTATGCAGAAGAACTTATCAACTTCCTTAGGAATATTGTCCTGGGAGGTGAACAGTTCAGATCAAGACCTTGCATGACCATAGATGTATGCAGTGAACGTCAAGTGCAGCTAGTTCTTGAGGTTTAGTGAACCAAAAAGTTTTAATTGTTCTAATCTGAATAATACAAATATGATCACCTCACTATCTGTTTTCTTTTCTGTTTCTTGGCTGTTTACTTGTAGATGTTGTTAGACCACTCAGATGATCTTCTTCCTTTGCTGATCCCTACAAAGAGTGGGACCATACATGCAATACGAATTGTTCTGGTAAATTCAAAAGAAGATAAGGAATCATTGGAGGTAATGAGAAATATCTACCCACTTGAAGAGGTTTTAGAGAAATGAAACAGTGAAAAACTATCACTGTTACTGTTTTACCATTGTTTATATAAGAAAAAATAGGCAGAATATAAAGAGTCATCAGTCCTAACCCTAATCCTAAAGAAGGGATCCCATACATGATAATAAAAAAAACATTACATTTCAACACTCTCCCTCAAGCTGGAGCATATAGATCATATGCTCCAAGCTTGGAACATATAAATTGAATTCTAGGCTCTCTTAAAGATTTAGTTAGAATGTCTGCAAGTTGTTCATTAGAGCCGACAAACTTAGTAACAAGATCCTTGGATAGTAATTTCTCTCTAACAAAATGACAATCAATTTCTATATGCTTTGTTCTCTCATGAAACACCGGATTGGAGGCAATGTGAAGGGCTGCTTGATTGTCACAACATAACTTCATCTGCTCATTTTCACAAAATTTCAACTCTTGAAGGAGTTGTTTAATCCACACTAGTTCACATGTAGCTAGAGCCATAGATCGATATTCTGCCTCTACACTAGATCGAGCAACAACACTTTGTTTTTACTTTTCCAAGAAACAAGGTTCCCTCCAAGGAATACACAATATCCTGTGGTAGATCTTCTATCAATTGGACAACCAGCCCAATCTGCATCACAATACGCTACAACTTGAGTACTTCCCTTGTTCTCATACAAAAATCCTTGTCCTGGGTTCCCTTTTACATATCTGAGAATGCGAATCACAACATTCCAATGATCAATGTGGGGATTTTGCATAAATTGACTTAAAACTCCCACTGGATAAGAAAGATCAGATCTTGTTATAGTAAGGTAGATGAGTTTTCCAACCAACCTTCTATATCTCTCTGGATTTGAGAAAAGTTCACCTTGATCTCTTGTTAACTTTTGATTTGAGTCCATAGGGCTATCAATGGGCTTGCAATTTGTCAGGCCTGTTTCCTCCAAAATATCAAGAGCATATTTTCTCTGTGCAAT
>Ga0214544_1006680_pt1 | contig 21014 bp, 13 predicted proteins | sample CNSS3metaG_FD_160074 | JGI IMG/M metagenome (GOLD analysis project Ga0214544, IMG submission 160074) | Root nodule microbial communities from cowpea collected in UCLA plant growth center, Los Angeles, California, USA - CNSS3 | ecosystem: Host-associated > Plants > Roots > Nodule | place: USA...
AGCTAACATTTGATATTCCAAATGTGCCGACCTTAAGACAAAAATGTTTGTCATCGGTGGCTGAGAAATTTCGTGGTTTTAAGACCAAGTTGACGTCAAGGTATGTCTTTGGACATAAAAAGAATGAAAATCCATTGTTGAAATACACTTGGATTGATGAAGACACATGGCGTCAGTTTCTTGAGCTTCGGACATCTGAGGGATGACAGGTATGTTTATTTGAAATCATCAATAGCACAATTGATAATTATGCAAAATTTTAACTAATTCATAAAGTGGATTTTACATGTTACAGGTAAAGAGAAAAAAGGCTCAAAGCATAAGTGCTCAAAATAAAACCCTCACATATTATCTCGTGGTGGGTATAGAAAACTTGAAGAGAAGATAATGTCAGAAAAGAAAAAATCTAGGCCCCCACCTTCTGAGGGTGAAGATATTGGGCCTCCTTCACCACCATCACGTCATTAAAAGTGAAAGTTAGCCCGTTTATGCTCATCGGGCAACTACACTTTTGAATCTGCACGAGAAATCTCTGAGAAAATTGTAAGATACAATTCTTATCTAAATAGCTCATTCATGTTTTATATTGTAATTTTTTTTTTATAAATTTTTTTGTTACATTGTAGGATTCGTTGGTTGAGCAAACCTCCCAAGGAGGATTTGTAACATCCCTAAGGAATATTACTAAAAAAAATAATTAAAATAAACAATTAAATCTCAAAAGTCGCGATGTTATTATTCCCAACGCGGGAAAATTTACAATATAAAAATCGCACGCCAAAATTTATAAATGTAGTAATAGTAAAGCTCTAAAATTTCCAAAATCCAAAGCCATAAATGAACGTGTCATAAATACATAGTGAAAAGCCCTAACTCTAATTTTCCAAGCTAGCCCTCACTCCATCGCCTAAGCATCCTCAGCATCACCTGTAGTAACATCTGCTCCCGTGTAATGAATTACACGATCATCGCCATACACAAATAGAAAGGGTGAGCTGAGAAAAATAAAACAACACATATAATATAAACACAATAAGTCATACACCCATTTTAGTCAATCTATTTAGTTCTTGGCCAAGACCTTAACCCCAAGGCGTTATAACCTTCAATCACACAAATGGTTAGCCTCGGACTCGGGAATATGATGCTCACACGAACCTTCCCGCTCGTGGTCCTGCCTCTATGAACCTTCCCGCTCGTAGTCCTGCTCTACGAACCTCCCTGCTCGTAGTCCTGCTCTACGGACCTACCCGCCCGTAGTCCAACACATGTGATCCACCAGCCCCGTACCTCCCCGCACGTGGCATCTCTCAACCGTGAGCACGGAACATACGCCTTTGGGACAATTCGCCTTTAGGTCTCTAAGGGACAATTCGCCTTTAGGTCTCAGTACCCAAACCTGTTTTCCTGCCAATCCCCAATCTATTTTGATTTCACTATAGCCCATCTTTATCATTCACATATTTCAACTAGAGATTTATTTATACTCATGTCATGACATTATGTCTTAATTCACCAATAACAGAACCCATTCTCATCTCTTACTTTTACATAATTATGCTCATCAATAACCCTCCTATACCAAATCAACAGTTCATGTATCCTTTCATCCTTCACTCTTTCTTCCCATTCCACTTGCCCATCTCACGAGAATTCTTAGTTCCAACTTATCTACCATCCTTCTCAACTAAACTCCTCTTCACTATCATTGACCCACAATATCAACTAACAGTTTAGCATCATGTTCAGTTCCTATTAGGCATCAAAATATTCCAGTTGTATTCCTCTTATTCATTACACTACATACAAGCATAATCCACTTCCTATCCCTCTACATTGCTCCTTTTCAAGCTATCTCTCCTCCCCAACTTCTCACTCATAATTTTTCTCTCTTCCACTACACCAACCTTTTCAATCACCAAGACTCTCTCTCTCTCTCTCTCTCTCTCTCTCTCTCTTTCTTTCTCTCTCTCTCTCTCTCTCTCTCTCTCTCTCAGTAACCCTCAATACAACACTCAATCAGGGCTGCCACACATCATCGCCTGGCGGACAGCACGGCCCCGCCAGGCGGCATACCAGCATCAGGTCATCTGCCCACGTTTCTGCACTACCCACGAACCTAACTCACTCTTCTTCTTCCCCGATAACCACCTCACATATATTTACCTCATTTTCAACATCCATTCTTAACAATATTATGAATTTCACATTTCATAATTCCAGTTACTTTCTAATTAGCCCAACAATCCAAGGTTCACAATAACTCCTTGATTTCAACCCTAACTTCCCATATACGAAATTCCAATATGATCACAAACATCCCAAACAAGAAATTCAAGACAATAACCCATCACACAATTATATAAAATCCACTAGGACTCAGGAATTTGTTAGGTTCACTCAAATCAACATTAACACCACCAAACAGAACGCCAACTGTGTCGCGCTGCCTGGCAAAAACTCATCGCCGCCAGGCGGTTCATGTCAAAACAAGAACAACGCAACAATCTGATGTGCTGCCTGGTGGTAGGGGATGAACCGCCAGGCGGTTTCTAGAAAAATCCAGAAACTCCAATCAAACAGTGCAGAAACAACGCGAGAATCATGCTATAATCCATGGCATTGTACAGTTATTCAGATACAATCACAAAAGACAAGAAAACAACTCCCCTAACCTGGAATTCGCTTCAAATTCAAATTAGTGTGAGTGTACTCCAATCAAAAGCTTCCTTGCCCTTGCTCCCACTCCCACGTTAGTTTCTCCTCCTCACTCTCCCTCTGCTATCAATCCCAATTCACCAGAATCCTTCTGTCCAAGGCTCCCACGTACTACAACACTTCTCCCTTCACTAATTCACTCTCTCTCTTTAGCTTATGAGTACTCTATTCACTCATTCATTTACCAAAATGAAAATTACCATAAATGGGGTTTAATAGCTATTAAGTGGATTATTAATATAATTTTCCAACCCCTTAGACAAGTAGGTTAAGCTGGCCTTTTCAAATTCCATGCAAAAATAAAAGTAACCTAAAAAGGAAGTTTAATTTGGTTCTTAACAAGACTTGAACCCGCAACCCTTCAATTAGAAAGCCAAGTGCACAACCAATTCAACCAAATCACAATTGTGATAATTCCTTAGATTTTAAACTTACGAGATCACATCACTCTTTAAAATATATAACTTAAAAATTCATAATTAAATAACACACAAATGACACACATAGGACTCGAACCCAAGTCCTCACACACAAAAAGTACTCTCAGCCATTTGAGCTAGTACTTTTCCACATTATAACTATCTGCATTAAATACTTTAAACGCTCCCCTTACCCGCATTTATTGAATAATTATTTAATTAACTATTTAATTTTTCTCGGGTGTTACAGGATTCATTCCAGAAGGTCATCATGACATACTTGCTGCTACAATTGGACGACCTGAGCACCCTAGACGTGTGCGTGGTGCTGGATAAAGAGTCACATATGCCAATTTTTTGTTCTTCCTCTCATTAGTCTTCATGCAGTCATGGTGCTGATTATGAACAAAGAATGAAGGAAATGATCACGACGCATGTGAGAGAAGAACTTATGCGCCAATTTGAGCATTATGACATTCACTCGCCAGTGGATCCTCCGCTAGAACTAGACCCATTTGTGCCGCCCACGGGTAAATTTGTTTTCTATAAGTTATGGATTGAATAAATGATATTTAATAAAGTAATTGAATGACATTAATAAATCATTGACTCTAACAAGTAGAAGCGGAAATGCGAGTTGTTCAGCTCTACCCGGGGATGACATGGATGACACTCATCCATGTCAGCTATATATTTGGGATAGCACAGAGAAGACACTAGTGGCTCGTGGAAAAGTATTTGAGGCAACCACAGTTCTTCATGGCATGGAGTTATCAGAGGATGAGGTTAAGGTCACGGTAGAGGAGGTTCTCATGCCGTTTGCTTTAGTTCCTGTGCCAACAGATGAGGTGTATACTGTGGCACAAGCATTCCGGTGTTTCCTCGCTTGGCCTAGAGATTTGGCTGTTACTGACCCCCTGGTACAGACTCTTAAACCCACAAATATACTACATTTTTAAGTTTACATGTTTATTATATTTAAACTTAAATTATATTCCATTTTAACTAAAATTGCATCAATATAGGAAAAACCTCAATCAAAGAAGATTCTTCTCTCTTTGGACGATCCTCTTGGTGCATTGCTCCAACTTGCAGAAATCATAGCTGATAAGCCGATGCAGGTTCCTTGGGATGCTAACATTTTTGGGAGAGATCTTGACATCCCACTTTACTTGCATTTCCAAGATGTCTTGGAGCTTGCACAGGGACAAGAGGAACTGAGTATTACCATTATTCAATTATGAATGATGTAAGTCTTTCAATCATTATATATAGTTATATGATATATTTATCTATTTACTTATATAAAATCAATTTTATGTTTAGGTATTTGTTTGGTGTCACTGAAACTATGGGACTGAATGATGTATATGGGTTTGTAGACCCCAAACTCACTCATGAAGGCAACAAGTTTGATGACATCTAGTTATATGTGACTGAATGCTTTCAATGCGGAAAGGAAATTTATTTTGTCCCTTATGTTGCTAGGTAAGTCATTTTTGTTAACTTATGAATATAATCTATCATTTTAATGCATAACAATGAATTTATTTTCTTCTCATACGTCATTGGCAATTACTTGTGGTTTCCCTAAGGGAGAACCTTGTTGTGTGGTTTTGCTCTTTGCACCGCCCTCCCCCTAACCATCTTAGACAAGTGATAGATTGGTAAGAAACCTAATCTCAATCTTATGAAAATGACATGTTATATAAAAGTATCCTAATTTATTCCCTTTATCATAGTTCAATTATTGGACATAACATGTTGTTAGGGAGATCAACGGTTAAGGCAAAATGTCTTGCATGGTGTTCTCTCTAGGTTTGATATTTCTATCCATATATTTATAATTGTTTGATTTGATTTTCTTCATTAATTGTTGATATAATGTAGTATAATAGACAAACCGACTTATATGAGTGTGGTTACTATATAATGTAATGGACGACAACAATTGTGCGTGCTCGTATTACAACTAATTGGGAAACGACAATATATTTTTAAATTAAAACAATTACTTTGCAATATTCTAAAGTTTGGTATACTAAAGTTGTCTTTCTATATACTAACTTAACTTAATGTCTTATTTTGCAGACATTCAAGAGTCCTTTGCCAATTCCCGCGAAGTCCATAAAGTTTGGTAGGATAGCATGTGCAAAATTCATAATTCAAATGTACAATAGTATTGATTAAGATATATGTATTTTGATTGTGTATATATCAATTATCTTTTAAATGTTTTTGGATTGTGGATGTTTGAGAAAATATTTTGTTCTGGTTTGTGCTGCTCTGTGAAAAAAATATGCAGGTTTAAATGTGGGAATCACAATAAAACAGAAAATTTATTTAAAAAAAAAGCAGTAGAATAGGCCTCAGTTGTTACCTAGACTGAGGCAAAAAGGTAACCTATGGCCTCGGTTCTTACCATAACCGAGGCCAAAGAGTTTGCGAAAATTTTAATTAAAAAAAAAAATTAACCTATGGCTTCGGTCCTAGCTGACCTGAGGTAGAAAAGCGGGTATATGGCACCAGTTTGTTAACAACCAAGGCATAAAAGGGGGTATATGGCCTCGGGTAACAATCGAAGCCAAAAGAGATACCTTTTGGCCTCGTCCCAATATGCCTCAGTTCCAGACCCGAGCCAAAATGAGGAAAATAAATGGGACAAAAAACCCTTACTGTACTGGTGAATGTACATGAAGTTGTTCTTGGAAAAAATACCTTAAAGTTGTATAACTACATTTTTTTTAAATATATTTAAAGTGTATCTAGTTAATGAACACATTCTTAAAATCAAGTTGATATATAACAAATATTTGTAGATACAAATGTATTCCTTTTATAAATGTGGACTACCTAAGATGCATAGCGAATAAAAAATTGGAATAAGAATTTTAGAATTACGTAAATTTTAGTATCTTACTTTCAATATTTTATACATCTTTAGCACTTTCCCGTTCATTAGTCCTTTATTTTGAGAACTTTATGTTGCACTTCAATGTTGATGGAGTATGAAACATGAATGACATCGATGGAAATTTCATGCCAGTGCCTAACTAAGAGTAAAATAGGTGAAAATTTGAAATCGTGAAAAAAAGAAGAATAAACCTTTGTTAATAGTTTCAAGTTAGAAATTTTTACTAGATTAAAGAGCATCCTTTAGCCATTTGAAATTTAAAAGTGCCTTAAGGGAGCATAATGCTATTATATTATTGATGGAGTGAGAGAAATTATTTAGCTATAATATTAAGAGGATAAAAGAAGATGAAGTATCAGAAAAAAGAAAAAAAAAACTCATTGCAACACAATATCATGTATTCACATAAGCAGAAGGACTTCAATCCATTCAACCAAGCTTATACTCTTGTGCATCCAAACTTGTGTTAAACGAGATGTAACTCTCTCGCTTATTTGAGTCCAAACTCGTGTTAAACAAGATCTGACCTTCTTACTTAACATCCTTTCTTTCGTTCACATACAACATTTTTTTGTCTCGCTTCCAGCACATTTTTTCATCCATATAATGCTCACTTAAAGTCATCATTGTTTCAATTATAATTTAACATTTTATTACTAATCTTCCGATTATAATTTGCAACAAATATGATTCTTATGCACTTTTGATGCCAAAAATTTTTTATGGGTCTTCTCATAGTAACTTTATATTTTTGTGACAAAAAAATCCAAACTCTCAAATCCAATCCATATTATCCAAATTTATAATGCTCTAAGTCTATTTAAATGGATTATACTTAAATCCAAATCCACAATTTTGAATTTTAAGTCTGATCCATTTCATTAAATCTAGATCAATTCTAAATTGGATAATTTTTTTCTTTTTTTGAAAATCTAACATCAAGGTGTGCCTAGGTCAAGCAAAGTCAATCCAAACCTTGGCCCACCTAAATCAGGCAAAGCCAAAGAGTAAATCATGTCGGCCCAAGCCTAGTCAAGTTGAATAGGTCAAGTTAAGCCAAGTTGAACCGAGTGTGCCTAAACCAAAGTTCTAGTCAAGTCAGCCCGAGGCGAAGTTCATGTTGAGTCAACATAGGCCAAAGGCCAAGACAAGTAGACCTAGGATAAATGCAAAGGTAAGTTTATGGCACAGGCTCATGGTCAAGTTGAGTTGGGAATAGAGATAAAAAGTCGAACCGAGTCGACTAAAGATGATATTTGAGGTGAGTTAGCCTGGGTCAATGATTAAGTTGAATCAGCTTAAATAAAAGGTCAAGTTGAGTCATCCTAGCCCAAAGGGCCAAACCAAGTTAGTCCATGTCGAAGGGTTGAGCCGAATCGACCTAAGGCAAATAGTATATCAAAATCTACATCAATCAAAAGATGAGACAAGTTGGCCTAGGCTAAAGGTTGAGTCTAGTGGGCTTGGGTCGAAGGTTGAGGTGAGTTTTCTCGGGTCAAAGTGTTGAGCTAACTCAATCAGGGCAAAGGTGTAGTCGAGTCTACCTAATAAAGGTTGAGCTGAGTCAAGCCATTCAGAAAGTTAAGCTAATTCGGCATGAGCCCATGTTGAGTTAAGTCGACAAGAGACCATGTCTTGTCAAGTCGAGTTGGTCTAGGCCCCAAGTTTACTCAAGTTGCTTTTGACCAAGGTTAAGGTGAGACGACCCAAACTTAAGTCTACATGAGTCACCCTAGATCCATCTTGATCTGAGTCAGTCCAAGCCTAATTGAGCTAAGTCAACCCGAGTCTTTTGTAACATCCCGACTAGATATTACGAATTTTAAATAATAAAATAATGAAAATACAAATAACTTTATTCAATATAACATCATTTCCCCAAAATGCAGGAAATTTAAAATTTAAAACCAAATAACAATATCTCAATTACATCAGAAACTTATATTTAAAACAAGTCCATATTCAAAAAGAAAGTTTATAATCTAAAAATCCATAATAAAACAACTTTATAAAATCCTCCCAGCTGGCCCACGCTCCAAGCCTAAGCCTCACCAGCTCCACTTGTAATATCCTCTGCTCACGTGTACCGCGTACACGATCATCGCCAAACACAAGCAGATAGGGTGAGCTAATATAATAAGCACACACACACACACACATACACACACACATACACACACACACACACATACACACACACACACACACACACATATATATATATATATATATATATCAATCATATACATAAACAAAACATATCAAAGGAATACATCCTTTCATCTCACAAGACCACAACCATGTTGATATCAATTCACCTCAAAGGAAACTCATCCTTTCCTTCCACATGGCCACAACCATGTTAACCGTGTTCTACATCTTATAGTGTGTACCTCACGATGTCTTGCTGCCACACCTATCAGCCACAACCGATATAACACGTGCGACAAACCATGCTACGGATCACACACCGTAACGCCAGGTGGAGTTCCCAATACGAACATAGTCTGTAACGTCCCAAGACTACCAAACTCATCAATTATTCACTGAGGAGGGCAATCTATCTGGACCCATCTGTATTGGCCACAACCAGCACACTCACACCGGCAACACTCGCCAACCCGAGCCACAACTCAAGAGTTCCTCGTGTTCATCCGCTATCCCGAGCCACAACTCAAGGGATGTCATTTCGAGCCATAACTCAGAGAATGCCACGTGCTTAACCCCTATTCTGAGCCACAACTCAAGGGATACGTTCCGAGCCACAACTCAAGGAACACTAGCAAGCCCACCTATGAGATATCCTAGAAGCCTTGTAGAACATGCCTCACTAAGCAAACACACACCAAATCCAATCCACAATAATTGATTGCTTTAAAACACGCAATTGCTCTATCCTTCACTAAAGCTTGAAGCCTTCGCCTAAACACCCAAACCTACCTCGCTTAAGCTAGGTTACCTCGCCTGAGAATGCCTCACACAAAACAACCTCGAACTTTCGCTTAGGCGAGCCTCAATTGCCTGGGCGAGTCCACCTTTCGCTCAAAAGTCCAAACTCTTGTCTAGGCGACGAGTTAACCAAAACAGCAAGACCTTCTTCGGATTCTTGCTTAGGCGAGGGACTCTCACCTGAGCGAGATACTCTTTCGCCCAAAATAGGGCTTCGCGCCTTAGCGAGAGGCCCAAGCACAACCTCCAAACATTCGCAGATTCTCGCTTAAATGAGACACGCTCAGCTAAGCGAGTTGGCTTGTCGCTCAGAACCAGATTCCTTCGCCTAAGCGAGACGCTCGAGCAGAAACAGTATTTGAGTCTCCTATAATCTCGCCTAGGCAAACCTGGCTCGCCTGAGCGAGAAATGCAAACTCCTACACTGTTTACGCACGCAACATAGCGACCATGCCCAAATCACACTTCCAAATCATACCAATTTAGTTTGAAAACATTGTACCAAAAATATAAGCATAGTTTAGACACAATATAGGCCCCCAAAACCCAACTAGCTCAAGTGGTTGAGAGTATTTGATTGTGTGAAAGGACTTGGATTTGAGTCCTGTGTATGTCATGTATGTGTTATTTGATTTATTATTAATTTTATAATATGCATGAGTATGTTGGGTGATAACATAATTATAGAATTAGAGGAATTAACACAAACATGACTTGGTTGTGCCTTGACCTTGGAATTGCAAGGGTTCAAATCCTGCTCAGAACGAAATTGATCTATTTACTTTTGCTATTATAATAGTGGTCTGAATGTGAAAGGGTGGGAAAACCCTAGGGGCAATGGGCAGCCAAGGGAGTTGGGAAAAACAACCCATAATGGTCCTTAAAATGCATTTAGAGACACTTAAAATCAAATTTTCGTTTTTACCATTTACCATAATTAAATGACCATATAAAAAGGGAAATTTGGGTTATTAGAAGGGTTTTGTGAAGTTTGAAACCTAGAGTGAAAGGGGAACACGAGTTTGGGGTGAAAAGGGGAGTCAGAGAGAATCATGAAATCTAAGTTTTGAGGAGCAAAGGGGAGTTATTGGGGGTATTGCAAAGCTAAGGTTAGAAGACCCAATTGGAGCAAGGGATTCTAGGTTAGGGGAGCTCTTTTTCATATCTATATGTATTTTGGTGACAATTTTGTGCATTCTATGTTGGGCATGAATAAATTGTATGATTGCCATGAGATTTTCGTAGTCAATATAATGTGAAATTGGGTTTCTTATGGTTTTAATGTTGTATGGGTAATCCTTTATGCGAATATATGCAAATAATGAGGTTTGCAATATTGTATGTGTGATTATGGTTAAAATTCAAATTTAAAGGTCAAGTTGGAGTATGAATCAGGTTCCTAATGTTGGTGTTATGCGATGAATTGTTTAGGTAATGTTGAATGTGATTTTGGACATTGTTTATGTGTTTGGGTGTGCATAAACATGAAACCTATCTACTAATTTCGCTCAGGCTAGCCAAGCTCGCTCAAGAGAGAGTTGTAGAGTGATGACCCTGATTCTGCTCGAGCCACTCGCTCAGGCGGAGCCCCAGGGTTTTGGGCGACTTGTTAACTCGCTCAGGCGAGTGTATCTCGCTTAAGCGAGAAATCAAGGGTTGTGAGACTCGAGTTTGGGGCATCTCGCTCAAGCGAGAGGTTCTCACTTAAGCGAGAACTCATGATTGTTTTGTGTGATGTTTAACTCGCCACCTAGGCGAAAGTGATGCTCTAGGCGAAGGAAGAGCTCGCCCAAGTGAGATAGGCTTGCCTAAGCGAGACTTCGCAAGTGAGCTACTGTAGCACGCTCGCTTAGGCGGGAAGAATTGGCTTAAGCGAGATAGGCCGGATCGCTCAAGTTAAGTTTTCTAGCCCAAGCGAGTTTAGTGTAGTTTGTATGTGTGGTACGCATTGATACAAATGTGGATCAGGAGATGTTGTGCCATGAGCGGGTAGGTTCATGGATAGTGGTTTACATGTGATGGTATGAGCGGGGAGGTTCATACCCAGTTACTCTCATGTGAGGATACGAGCGAGGTAGGTTCGTATGTTCCGTGCTCACATTTGAGAGATGTTGCGTGCGGGGAGGTATGTGGCTGGTAGATCACATGTGTTAGACTATGGGCGGGCAGGTCCGTAGAGCAGGACTACGAACGGGGAGGTTCGTAGAGGCAGGACCACGAACGGGCAGGTTCGTGTGAGCATCATGAATCCTGAGTCCATGGTTACTTATGTTGTGTGTTGTGAAGGTTGAAAGGCCTTGGGGTTAAATTTCTTGGCCAAGGTCTAATTATGATAATATAACTGGCGGTTTATATATTATTTAAGTTTATGTGATTTCTTATATTACTGAGCTCACCTTTTCTGTTTGTGGTTGACAATGATCGTGTAATTCTTTACATAGGAGCAGTTGATGATACAGGTGATGTTGCTAATGCATGAGACCGAGAGAGGGGATAGCTTGGGTTGGAGCTAGGAAAATTATTATGTCTTTCTTTTACCTTCTTAGAATATTTTATTGGAATTTGTAATAAGTTATTACATTAATATTGGTTTGAATTATGGCACCTCGGTAATTGGTTTTGAATTTCCCGCGTTTGGGAATTATGAAAATATGAGTTTACTAAATAATTTGGTTATTTATTTAAATTAATTAAGTAATTTCCAGTGGGGACGTTACACACAATAGCAGAGCATACTCAGTGTAGAAATCCATCATATTCATACAATTAGGTAAGAGTTTCAATAAAACAGTACCAAAACACCCAAACCCCAAATTCACCTCATATGCAACACGAAATTCATGGCATAGCATCATCAAAATCATGCAATATTCTCGAAACCTAAAATTTACAAGTTCAACTCCCCTAACCTGGAATTTCCTTCGCTTATAATTTGATTTATGCGTAATGCTCTCTCTTTGATCCTCTCTCAAACTAGCCTCCAATTGCCCCAATACCCTCTCAAATTAGCTCTCCTCTAAAAGGTAAAAATAATCACATTGCATAAACCTTCTTCTCACCCAAATTCAGCCTTTTATAGGTGGCTTAATGGCAGGTTTAAGTGCCAAAACGAAATTAAACTTAATGATGGTTTAATTGCTATTCAAGACCTATGATTTAATGGTTTTTCAGCCCCTTTTGGTTGCCCTTCTGCTAGGGTTTTCTGTGCCCTTTCAAATTCAAGCCATAACTAATTGTTAGCAAAAAGAGATGGGTTCACCTAGGTTTGAACCCACAACCTTGCCAAATGTCAATTCAATGCATAACCACTCAACCAATTCATATCTCATGACAATTCCTATAAATATAGAGTTATATTATCACTCCACCATATCAAACACATAGATGACATACCTAAGACTCAAACCGAAGTCCTCTCACACAATCAAGTACTCTCAACCACTTAAGCTAATACTTTTCCACGTCACATCAACCAATATTTAATGCCATAAAGGCTCCTACTACCCGCATTTATTAATTAATTAATTATTTATTTAATTAATTAATTTTTCACGGGTCTTGCATCTTCTCCTTGGCATTCTTTGCCATAAGTTCAGCATTCAACTTTTGAATAGTCTCACGCATTTCTTCTATTTGATGTACCACTAGAGCTTGGCTAGTAGAAGAGTGAGCACCTGCAAAACTATAAAACTTTTTGCTTAATGTACCAAGTCTATACACATTCCCTTTCTTAATTTCACCTCCAACAACACTAAAGTATATTTCATTATCATCAATAGAGGGAACATGAGAGTTTTGTGAAGATGAGCCTCCATGCATGTGTTGTTATTGGACTTCTTCTCAGTGTTGCTTATATTTTTCTTGAAAATAATAACATAAACTACTCTCAAGAAGGAAACACACAACAAACACTAAATTATAACATTAAATGTTAAACATACTGCAAGGTCACAAGTATTGTCATTGACCCATTCTTCAGTCTTTAGTTTCTTTGTTCTTTCTACAATCTCCCAAGCAGTTGGTTCTCGTTCAAGTTGCCTAGTCTACATATATTTAAACACAAGTAAAAGTTTAGCATCTTAAGTCTAATATATTATATTTCAACTAACTATATAAAAAATATAATAAGTACCATTTTCTCAAAATGAGTTGCAGTAGATATGGAACCACCATAGTAGGTTGTGACTCCTTTCTGAATAGCCCGATTTGCCTTGGCTGTGACACTATTGTCTTGGAATTTTGTAGAACTCCAATGAAGATCCAAGGCTGCTCAAACACTTGGTGGAATCCAAGTCCCCTTATCCTAACCATTCCTAAATTTATTCATTGCATTTTTTAAAATATGTGCGCCTTTCATTTCAAAAACAGATCTTATGGCTTGCTCTTGTTCTGGATCCCACCTATATTCTTTCTGCATGAAAAATCAGTTAGCAAACACACATAATTGAATAATAAAAATAACATTTCAAATGTAATCACAATTCAACTAGCATTCTCGATTCGAACTTTCTTCCAACTAGGATTTGGTTCATCAAATTTTTTTTGAAGATCCGTGAGATTATAGTAGATGGGCCATTTGTTGGAGTAAATCTGTGTTCAAACATATTGTCAAAATGATATATGTAAATAGTGACACATTGAAGAAATTCCACAATGAAATTAAAATATACTTACTCTTCTTTTTCTACATGAAGCCAAGGCCTATGATCAATGACATTGCCAAATTCACACTCAAGTGTAAGTGAATCATGTGCTGGAAAAGGTTGATTCAGTATGGTCTCTATAGAAAAGCTAGTAGGAATAGACTCTTCTATTAAATGTTCAGCATGTTCTTCCTCAACTATAGGAAGTGATGGTCCTTCATAGATAGGACGTCTAGACTCCATAGTGGTTGGATGAACAGATGAAGTGGGAGAGTTGGTGTTAGGTGAAGCCCTATCATCAACACGAACACCTCATCCACCACGATTGGATGGTCTACGACCACCACTTCTACCCCTTTGAGTCATTTGCAAGTGGAACTTATTACGTATACAACATGTAAGAAATTAAACAAATTGGAACAATGAACTGTTAGTAAACAAAATAAGTTAATTATAATGAAAAGACTCAAACTTGGTTGTGTTTTCTACACCCAAACGTGTCAGATATTTTGCCTCTCATTCACTACAATTATTAGAAATCACAAACATATTAATGTAATTAACACAAGATATGCAATTAATTGTAATGAATGAATTACCGAAGAGGTATTTGTTTCATCAAAATCACTATCCATGTCACCCTCACTTGAAATGTATTCATCCTCATATTCTTCATCCATGTTTGTTTGGTTTAATAATTGGATATCTATTTCTTCTCCCTCGCTGTCAACATGAGTAAGAGAATCATAAATGAAGTATGTTAGATAAGTAAATGAGAACCATAATACAATAAAGAAAGTTAACGAGAACCAATTGATGACAAGACTAGTATGTTAGATAAGTAAAAAAAAAATCACTCATGTGAATCCAAATTGTGAATGCAAAACCACGAATTACGAAATTCTCAATCAAAAATAAAACCTAATATATAAAACTAAATAATACATATAAAAGCACACAAATGCAATTTGGATGTTTCATAAACTAAGGTGTTTCATGGTCCGAGTCAAGAACCAAAATGATTTATTCATCAAATTCCATTGCCATAGTGTGAATCGTATCACACATCATTCAATATTAATATTAGTGATCTAAACAAACTTAATAAGTAAAGGGGAAAATAAAGAGACAATGAATACGTAATAAAGGAGAGACAGTGAATATAAGCATTTTAAATGAAGAAAAATTCTAAAAATGGGGCTTTAAAAATTTTAGAGTTTAAGGTTTCACTTCAAAGTAACTTTTAAGCTAAAGGAACAATGGTAAGACACATAACATATCAAAGAATACTTCATTGTTATTTACTTGAAATTGAAACACATATATTCACTATGCAATGCATTAGAACTGAAAAGTCAGAATTAAAACATTAGTATGTAATGTTCTTTTTACCATATTAAATTAATTAGTAATATTGATCACATTAGTAATGATTAATAAGTGGTTACAACACCAATTATGACTTAATCAAATATATGGTTAATCAACCTAAGTAGATAATATGATTGTGACATAAAAGTAATTAATGTGACTAACCAAATCCATCCAAGCCAAATCTGACTCATAATAATGATTTGAAAGGAAAACATCAGCCTTGCTATGTAGCAACCTCTTCAAACTACAAAAGAAAAAGAAAAAGTTAACAAATATTTTTGAGTAAGCCATGTTTAGCATTGAGTTTGCCAATAATGGGTTTAGAAGAGCATTGAATAACATGCATCTTTTTCATATAGCAAGAACAGAAGATAGGTATGAGAAAGATACTGAAATACTCTCTACTGATAGCATAGTGAAGAATAGTGTCACCATTGTGTCGCATAAGATCTTGCAATGGAGCGGTGTGGCCAAAAAGTTTAGAAAGATAAGCAAAGGCCAATTTTTTCCAGTTGAGAGCAGCTTGAAAGAGAGGTGTCTCTCCTTCTTTGTTCTTCAGTCTCACCAAGTAATCCTCTCCTTCTTCGTTCCTATGATCAACTCACATAGCTTTGAGAAACCCTTAGAAGCAGCAACATGCAGAGTGGTATCCCCTCGATATCTCCCAACTTTATGCAATAAAGCAACAACTTTCGTGAGACGAGACATATATTTTGCTTAGTAAGGCACAATATATAGATCATGATCATAACTTTCTTTGTTATTAGAGTCGAAGGTTTAAAAATCTAAAAGAAGTTCACTTTGTCTTTTAATAACACTAAAAACGTTTGTTGCCTCCTACAATAAATAAAGCTTATTGTTTCAACAAATAAAGTTAGATCATTCTAATGAGAAAGGCCTTTTCAAAGTTAACACCAAGTTAAAGAAATGTTGGTTCAACAAATCCAATGCAAGAACAAAAGTAATACGTATTTATTCATTCTTTTTAAGACTATACTATAACTATTCAGACACAAAAACAAAAAGTATATTTATAAAACTAAAAGAAAAGGAAAAGTTAACTTAGTGCAATCTAGAGAGAAAACAAGAACAACTTTATCAATAAATTCCAAGGATTTTGAGAAGTTACCCAAATTATTGAAGGACTAAGTTGTTTCTAGGGCACTTTGAGCATGCAATAGTTAAAAGAGCTCCTTTTCTGTAGTTGAATCTCCAGGCTTTCAACTCCTAAAACTTTTTATAGCTCCTCTCGGATTGCAAAAATGAGACACTTGTTAATAACAATCTTGCAAAATGCACTTTTTCTTTTGCAAACCATAACACTTGGATCCTTCATATGGCTACGTCGAGTACTAGCAGGTGGCAAAAAGGGGATATGGCAATAGTGAAGATGAATGCTTGGTCAAAGATGATTGACAACGAAGAACAAAAGTTAAAGGAGAGGGGTTTGGAGGAGAAGGGTTTGGCGAAACAGAATGTACTTGGAGGAAAGAAAATTTGGGAAAATAGAAGTGAAAGCTTGCGTGGCATGGGAGAGGGAAACTAAAATTTCAGAGAGAATGTACTTTCTTTTTAAAATTAGTCATTTTTATCTCTAAATAATAATGACTATAAATTTAAGTATTCAATAATATAGTAACAAAAAAAATAGTTTCCAATTCTATTCGACCAAAATTTAATTATTGGAATAAATTAATAATAAGTATTCGTAGAAAAAATACAATTTGAAAATTAATCAAAAAATACACATGTAGTAATTGATTATTTAATATTTTGTAATTACTAATTAAAACTAAAACTAAATAATAAATAGAATGTTATTATTTAATATTAAATATTTTACCTTAATTATTTATTTTAATATTTATCATTGTTAATAAAAACAAACTTTCAAAATCATTCGACCAATTTTAACTACTAAAATAAAACCTTACTAAAACTAAGTCTTAGAAATTAAATAAGATGGAAAAAAATATTTATGGCTAAATATCTTAAATTTCAATTTTCTTGTTTGGATAAAACAATTTAATTTCCATTTTATGGTGAATCCAACTACACCATTGAGTCTAACTTAACTTAGCTCGAACTTCAATTTGAGACTACTTGTCTCGACTTTTGGTTTAAGTTGACTCGAGCTTATTCAACCTCAACTGATTCAACTTGGGCCAATATGAATTGATTTGACCTTGACCGATTTGAATTAATTTGACCTTGGTCGATTCAAATCGATTTAGCCTAATTTGACTCGACTCAACTTTCAACTAGGGTAAATTGGTTTAAACATTCAGTCTAGATCGACTCGGCTCGACCTAGGGCACGGACCGACTTGACTCGACTTAGGGCTCGAACCGACTCATGTCGACCTCTAGTCCGAACTGACTCGGCTTGAACTTTGACCTATTCCGACTCGGCTCAATCTTCGAATTGAGGGAATTCCTTAATTTTTTGGGGAATTTCATATTCTACTATTTTTTATATAAAATGCGTCCTTAAAATTCTTCAATTTCAATTTTCTTTTTAATTTCTTTATCCAAACTTGTCATTTTCCTTTAAAAAATTTGAAATTCTCTAAATAAATAAATTATTCTCTTAAATTATCTCATCCAAACACATCATACACTATTAAACTATTAGATATCCAAATTGAGTCTCTCTGCCTAGTTTGTAAAAACAAGTTAGAAATATGAGCTCGATAGAATTAAATTATTTTAAATCCGGTGTTTGTTATTTTTAAATTAAATAGATTTGGAATGGTGTAACTTAAATTACTGTAAAACCCTTTTTTTATTTCTGCCCTAATTTAAAAAGGGTTGCCCCAAATTAGTTGGGCCTAGGGCTGGCCCATAGGGTGTCCAAAGCCCCTAAGGCAGTCTAACCCCTCATTTTGCCACACTTTGCAAAGACAGTGCTCTTACCCTCTTTCCCTTCTAACAGAAGATCTGCTAGGGTTTGGGCATTTCCCTCTTCGAGCTCACGCAACTCCATTGTTTTTGCTCACGTAAGTAATTTCCCCCCGTGTCTTCTTTGTTTTCAGCTTTGTAGTCTTGAGTCTAACTAGGGTTCACCTTGGTAACCCATTTTGAATGGTTCCACTGTTTTCCAGCTCCCTAAATTGTTCTTGGAGCTACTGTACTCACTATTGTGGTGTCAGAATCCTCTGTTAAAACCTTCCCAGGTAAGGGAAGCTAGGGTTTCCTGTTATTTCTGTTTTATACGAATAATGTTTTGTGAAATATGAGAAGAGATTGGAAAAAACGTTAGTTTTTGGTATATTTCTGAGTTAGAGGTTCAAAGGTTCATGAAACTGTGATATCTGACGTTATTTCTCGTTGCTGGATGTGTCGCACAGTCGTTGGGCGAGTGCCTTTGGTCGCTGGGCGATTGTGTGTTTTTTTGGTATGCACAGTTTTAGTAAAATTGAATTTCCCAACTCATTAACCGTTGGATTGAGCTCAAATTTTGACATTTGGTTCATAGCATGCTATTTTATGGTTTGACTGGTTGGATCGTCGATTAGATGTCTGTAGCTTGAGAAATGTGTCACGCATTACTGCAATGATTTTGGTTTTGTGATAATAAATTTTCTTAGGAATTTTGGTGTAAGAATTATGGTTGTGGGTTGTGCTTGATTGTATGGAATTGCAGGTACTTAAATGTTGGCACGTATTTATTTGGGATGAATACTATTTTGTGATATATGTATGTCTTGGTATGCATTTATAAAGTATGAGATGAATGAATTTGCATGAGTGATGTGATTCATGGATTGTGAATGATGAACTTGGATAAATCTTGGCATGCGATTTCAATGAAATGTTTGGTTTATGATGTACCTTATATAATGCATGAGACTTATGAAATGATGTGCATGATATAAGTTGTGGTTACAAATTGGATTGATATGATTGTATGATCTCGGCATGTGAAACAAATGAGATGGTTGGTGTTAAAGTAGCATGGTATTGGCATGAGATGGAATTCACAACTATGGTTTGAGAATGATGGATGGGTATGATTTACCAGGAAAATGAAGGAGGAGAAACAATAAAGAGCTGGTGTGATATGTAAATGCATATGCATGTTAATTCCTCTTGATTTATTGAGCATGATTGGTCCGTGTCAGTGCGTAATTCTTTGGGATCTCTAGGTAAGATCTTCAGGGTCGTGCTTCAGTAGTTGGGATGTAATTCCATGGCCTCTGATAGTAGGTGTCCATGGTGGTGCCCCATCTGTATCCTGACGCTCTAAGGGGTCAGTTAGTCTCACTTAGAGCGGACTGACTCTTATGGTGAGAGTAGTAGGAGGCCTGAAATTCATTAAGGACTAACCTTGTGGTGAGGGAAATTGATTCATTATAACACTTGTAACACATAGCTCGGGGGTGAGCAGAGGTATCCACCACAAGTGCAAGCATCCGCTGAATCCGACCAGGTTATATGTATCCGGATGAGTCGAGTCGAGTCTTAGTATATTGTTTGAGAAGTCATAACATGCTTGGTTGAGATGTGTGTATTGGATAGTGAAAATGTACGTGAAAATGTGCCTGTATTGATGAAATCTTTTGGCTCTAGCTTATCCTTTCTTGTTTAAATGCCTTGTATGTTATTCTTCTACTCTTGCGATGATCATCAACTTATTGATGGGAGCAGAGACGAGAGGTACTCGTGGCCAATAGAGGGGAGAGGATTCCGCTGCATAGTCCACCTGGGCTGGACCCGATGTTTTATTTTATTGGGCTTTTCTTAGGGCTACGACCCATGTACTCGTTTGACTTATGATCTATTTATATTCCTTTTGACTTTATAATTGGTTTTCCTGTGGCACCGCAGTGTGCCTTATGTTGTAAGGAGTTGGGTTTAAACTCCAGGACTGCACTATTATGCTATCTCGTACGACGTTTCCGTTAATTATGTTTGTTAATTTAATGGGATGTTACATTATCAACACAAAAATGCATCAAAATAATAATAATAATAATAATAATTAAAAAAAAAACACTATAAATTTAGAATGTACCGACTCAAAAAAAAAAACTCACTTTTAAAATAATGAGGGTAGAAGGTATAAGCTCTACCAAAAAACCTTCGGCTTAACTATGAGTAGTCGCTCTGTCTCCTAATGACAAGTGGCGGATATTTGATTTTTATCTTTTTATAAAATATAATATTTAATATTAATAAATAATAAAATTCAAAATTAAAATAATAAAATTTATTAAGATATTTTTTTTTTGTTTTCTCTCCTCTTAAGTTTTTCATGTATTGTATTCATTTATTAGTCTTGCATATCTTCTTTTATTTTTTATTTTAGGTTTAATTATGCCTTTGGTCCCCATTTTAGAGTCAAAATCTCAAAATGGTACTTAAATTTTTAAAAGTCTCAAAATGGTCCCCTTTTTTGTTGAAACGTCTCACGTTTGCCCTTCCCGTTAAGTCAAGGTTGACGCTGTTAGCGGGAGTGCCACGTGTCAGTTCCTCAATTTTTTGAATTTTTTATTAATTTTTTTTGAATTTTTTTTATTTTTAATTTTTAATTTTTAATTTTTTTAAAAAAATCAAAAAATTGCCACGTGTCAAGCTGTCATCGTGCCACGTGGCAGTGACAGTGACACGTGTCAATATTACGCCACGTGTCATTTTGTTAGTCTCAATTTGGTCTCTTTATTTTAATTTGTCTCAATTTAGTCCCAATTTTTTGTAAAAATGAGCACTTTTGTCCCCCTTCAAATTGAAACAAAATTTAATTTTATATAAATGTTATACCAATATTTTTATTAAATTTGATATTTTTATTCAAATTAATATTTTTATTATATATTTTTTAACATAGCTAAGTTTAGTTAAAATTATGTTTCACATTCAACTTTACTTCAAATTGTTTTCAAATTTTAAATTTATATGTGTTTTATTGTAACATGAACTAGGTAATTTATGATTTTTTTTTCTATTAACATTATTTTCTATTAACAACTTTTAAACCATTTTAAATAAAGTTCAA
>Ga0214544_1006681_pt1 | contig 21014 bp, 21 predicted proteins | sample CNSS3metaG_FD_160074 | JGI IMG/M metagenome (GOLD analysis project Ga0214544, IMG submission 160074) | Root nodule microbial communities from cowpea collected in UCLA plant growth center, Los Angeles, California, USA - CNSS3 | ecosystem: Host-associated > Plants > Roots > Nodule | place: USA...
AATTATAAAATTATAAAATTATAAAATTATAAAATTATAAAATTATAAAATTATAAAATTATAAAATTATAAAATTATAAAATTATAAAATTATAAAATTATAAAATTATAAAATTATAAAATTATAGAATTATAACTAAATAAAAAATTTTCAATTTGATAATTTTATGATTTTATAATTTTATTATTTTCATTATTTCTTAATTTTGTAATTTTGTAACTAGTTCCATTGTTAGATAATTTTATAATTTTATATTTTTAAATTTCATAATTTCATAAGTTTGCTATTATGAAATTATATTTTTAAATATTTTTATAATTTGGTAATTTTGTAATATGTTAATATTTTCAATTTTAAACTTTTTAAATTTTAGTTTTATAATTTTGTTTTCATCATTTTACCGTTACTGTTTTATATTTTTGTAATTTTGTATGTTTTGTATTTTGTATGTTTTTAATTTATACTTTTATAATTTTAATTAAATTTAAAAATAATTTTTGTTTTATATAGTAAATATTTTGAAAAGATTTCGTCTTTTGGATCTTTTGTAACAAAATATTATATGTTGACATGTATAGGGAATAGGATCCTCGGATTGAATTGGTACGGAGATGGGGTATTTTCGACTTTTTCAACTGGTTAGGGGATGTACATATTTGTCTTGTCCCTATTCCAATACCCGTTTAAATAATTAAAATATTTACAGTTAATTAAGTAACCGTATATATATATATATATATATATATATATATATATATATATATATATATATATATATATATATATATATATATATTATTTTTTATTTCTTCTAATTGTTAGGTTTGTCATGAAATTTATTCACATCTCCAATATACTTTTCATCTTATCATAACCTTTATGCAATTATGTTTAAAAGATGTATGTCAATTAAATATTTTTTATGTCTAACATTTGAATATTTCTACTACTTTTTAATATTTTTATTTATCCTATATTTTCCTTTCACATGAGAATGTTTAACACTCTCAATTTAAGTGTTTAATGTTGGTATCGCACATTATAATGTTTAACTTTTGGACAAAAACCAAGAGGTGGGTGAATTGGTTTTTAATATTAAAATTAATACTTTAAAAAATTTTCGAAATTTTATCGATTAATTTAAATATCAATTCCTTTAAAAGCAATAGTAGATAAAATAAAGAGATAAAGAAGAAGAATTGACACATATATTTATACTAGTTTAGATCAAAAGATCCTATGTCCAGTTGTTAATCTTTTCAAATAAAGAGATACCTCAATCACTAACAAATATCATATTACAAACAGATAACAACTCTCTTGAAGCCACAAGAGATGAACAACCTTTCTCTGAATCACACTGAGAATTTGACCCAGCTTTCCTTGCAACAACAACAACACTCAATCTCCTAGAAACCCTCTTAGGAAAAGTTATCGCTCTACACACACTAGGTTTTTCAAAGCTCTTTTGAGAACACTCAGAGAACTCTCTTTGCAGTCACAACACAAGAAGACTCAGAGAACTCTCTTTGCAGTCACAACACTGCCACTCTAGCTTCTCAAAAAGGTAAGTTCGAAGTAACTCTGATGTTCCTTAAATAGGGGTTTCAAAAATTAGGTCAAAAAAAACTAAACAGTCACGTTCAAATTGACAGGGATAATCGATTATCACTAGTGATAATCGATTATTACAGTGTATTTTTCGAAAACAACACTTTGAGCAGATAATCGATTATCTTGGATTGATAATCGATTATTCAAGTGCTTTTCTGAAAAATTGAACTCAGCTTAGAATAATCGATTATCACATTGATTTTTACAAAAATGCAAGAGTTATGATCTAGTTGTTGATTCTAAGCTATTCTAAGCACTTTAAACATTTTACAAGATAACTTTAAACATAAAACTCTTGTCTTCATATTGTCTTCCTGTTGGCTTTTAGGTTTCTTTTATCATCATCAAAATCTTGCTTCAACATTTTAATTTGTCTTCTGCTTTTTCTAACATTTAATAGCATAAAACTTTCATTTACTTGGTAATATAAAAAAATTGTCTTCTTTATTCGATTGTTAATAATTTGTTTTTTGTTTTATTTGAAGAACTCTTTTATTTTGCTAAAATAATTTTCATTATTTCTCTACCATTGACTATGTTGATATTTAAAAAGTTTTCTTAGCTCTCTAGGGTATTTTTCATTTTATCATACATTTAATTATAGATTTGGTTTCCTTTGTGCGATTTCATTCAATAGTCTCTCAAATTGTTTCTAAGACACATATTTGATAATTTTTAATATTTTTATTTGTTGTTTATTTTTATAATGTAGAATACTATTTTGATATATTTTATGTAATTATTGTTTATTTTCTAAAACTCATTATCAATCATATTGTAATTTTGTCACTACAATATCCAAATGGTTAAATTATGTGGTTGGTCCCCATTTTTGTAGTAAAATATCGATTTGGTCCCTCTATTTTTTTATCCCAATTTGGTCCCTATCTTTAGCAATTTGATGCAATCAAGTCCTTTCCGTTAGTGGTGTATAACAATTATGTAAAAATTAAGTTTTGTTTCAATTTAGTGAGGGATGAAATTGCACAATTTTTATAAAAATTGGAACTAAATTGAAACAAAAATGAAAATACAGGACTAAATTGAGAATGAGGAAGTGACACCTAACATAATAGTGACACGTAGCATTGTCACTACCACATCACACTGTCACTGCCACGTGGCACAACATCAGTTTGACACATGGCACATTTTTTAATTTTTTTTAAAATTTAAAAAAAAATTCAAAAAATTCAAAAAAAAAAGAAAAAAAAATTCAAAAGATTCAAGGATTGACACGTGGCACACCTTTAACGCTGTTACTGCACCACTAACAGAAAGAGCTTAATTGCATCCAATTTTCCAAAACAGGGACCAAATTGAGATAAAAAAAATAGAGGAATCAAATCGATATTTTGCTACGAAAATGGGGACCAAAGTCATAATTTAACCTTTTAAAATTTGATATTATTGACACAATTTTTTTTATAAACATCGAACATATATTGAAGTTTAAAAAATACAATATCTATGTTAAAATTTTATTATTTTTAGCTTAATATTTGTTCTTTGGGGTGATTTTGATTAAGTGATGTATTATAACTTTTATTAGTGTAAAAAAAAGATATTCATTAAAATTTAAAAAATTAAAGTAAATAGACATTTAAAATATGTTTTAATTTGAATATTTGTTTTCCTTTTATATTTTCTTAAAAATGTTTTTAAATTTTATTAACTAGGTACCATTAATGTTTCTTAATTGAATAAGTGTTTTGGTTCTCATTAAATTTTATTTGGTATTCTAATTTAAAATTTATACGATTATAATTTCTTTCTAAATATTTGATATCAAAAAAATAACCCTCCTCTTAATATTGAATATTTGATAATATTATGTTTCCTTTACCATGATTTTTTATCATTTTATAAAAATCAATTAATTAATATTGAAATAATAAGAAGACATGTATGAGTATGAGTACGAGAATATACCCGATATCCATTGAAAATGAGGATGAGACAAAAATTTGATACCCGTTGAATTTGGGTATAGGGATGATGATGAATTTTTTCTATAGGAATGAATATGGGTAGAGATGTCAAAAAAATCCGTACCCGCGGGGTATTTGCAATAAAACCCGCAACACGTAGGAAATTGATATTGAAAATGGATACCCGCAGGTAACGAGTATCATGTTTTTTTTATACACGCATGTTAACAAGGCAGATACGAGTATCATAGTATCCGTACTCGTGGATACCCGTACCCGCTATACTATAATTTAAATTAAAAAAATAAAAAAATGATTAAAATATTAGCACATTGATTTTGGATGGGTTATTTTTTATCAATTGATTTTGAAAAATCTCCATTTATTTGTAAACTCTCATTCAACACTATTTAAATGGGTTATTTGCACTTTTTTAAATTTATAAATGTTATGCATTATATTTTTATTTGAATGTATAGTTAAAATTTGTTGTTAAATATTAAAATTTTCTTTTTATAAATATTTGCGGGTACCCGTAGATACCCGTGGATTTTAAAAAAATATGTGGGTGCCCACAATACGGATACCCGCATGAATATGGGTACAAGTATGAGACAGATATTTATCCAACAAGTAGGGTACGGGGGAGCTACTACTCGTATCCTAACCGCTCCTGCTCCGTTGACATCCCTAGATATGGGAAAGCGAAACCTACCCCAGCTCCACTCCCATTGTCATCCCTGGTAGAGAGTGATGTGACAGAGCAAGATAATCTTCACATCACAAAGTTAACAGCCACACTTAATTGTAGAGATTCAATTGAAAAATTTTGAAATTTTAAATACTTAATAAGCCTAAAATAAAATATTTTTTTTTCATATATGAACTATTCATGTATAATTGAGTAAAAATACATTTTACTCAATTATTTTTCATTGACTAAGATGTGAGAGAATTAGTATATCTTATATTATTTATTGACTACAAAATAGATTAATATATAAAAGGCATTTTGAAGAAGATTTGTTAAATAGAGAAAATTTTTGTACATTGGAAAGGATACCGACTACCTATCATCAATTTTTTAAATTTTTATTTACGTGCAGGATAAGAGTTGGAATTGAGGGGTGATATGAGGTAAAGTTAATCAACTAACGAAATTTTATAATTTTTATTTACGTGCAGGATAAGAATAGGAATTGGGGGTGATAAGAGCTAAAGTTAATCAGCTAATCCATCTCAGGAAATGAAAGGCACAGGTACATCCCAAATGGAGAAATGGAAATGAACATGTTATAATAAGCAAATGGATAAAGTTCGTTTCCAAGCTAAATACGTAACGCCAGCGGATATAGTCGATAATGAGAAACAGAGCTGCATATATTTTTATCAAAGAATGTAGGTTGGTATGAAGGTAAATGGTCCTAAAAATATAAACATGCTCTTGCATTTGTTGATATGGTTTGACACACGTCACGGGCAGAAATGCTATACAAAGAAAGAAAGAAAAGAGAACCGCAACTTGACTCGAACTCACAAACCCAACTTGAGGTTTCCCTTTTTCAAGTTGTTGTTTTCAAAGTACAAAAACAGACAGCCAGAAAATTCTGGCTAAGCCATGCCCCACAAATTGATTGCTTCTACCAGCGCTGGCTATGAATTCGTATCGTATCATCATCCACCAACGCCGAACACCCAACCCCGTTTTACGTGAGACATGCTAATACCTCCCAGCTTCAACAACACAACTCTCTTCAAGGAGGATGAAGAAGAAGAACATTGTTAGACATATTAGTACTTTAACGTTGTGGAGTTTGCTAACATTTCTTTGTTTGATTGGCCCCGTTAGTGAATTGTGGAATCAAGATTGAATTTTGAGCATACGTATGGATTATCTGATTGTCGTTTGAACCGCACGTTGCGGCGGGTCTTTTCCTCACGCCCTACAGCTCCTTGTTTCGGTACTTTAAACACTTGATGGCTTAGAGAAACATACGAGGGTCTTGCATTTGGGGATTCCGTGTTTTTCGTGTGTGGTTTTAAGGATAAATACAATTATGTGCTTCACATTAATTTTTAATCCAGGTCATGCAAATAAAACTTGTGAACTAGTGGTTTTTCCCCTTGCTATATAAGATTGGTTGTCTGGGTTTAAGGGCAAAGTGGTAATCATTGGGTTTTAAAGGGTGTGTTAGAATATTCCTTGTTGTCTCCAGAGATTAATTTATCGTTAAACTTCAGCAATTTAAATACCTGAGAAAAAGAATGTTGTAAGAAATGTGATAAGGTGAGTGCATGTTTATGCATTCTGTTATCTGTAGGAACTTACCAATAATTTCTTCATTTCTACAGGAGAGTGCTTCCTATTGTGATGATGCTGTAAAGTGTGATCTATAAGATTTTAACTTTTCGTTGGAGGGAATCAATTTATTTGCAACTGCGCTGGTTCTGGCTGTGTTTTTTAGAATACAGTTGAAACATAAATGTAGCAATGCTGATACATGAATACACTTAGAAGATGGTGATGATGAAAGAAAGATAGTAATTGAAGAAGTGAATCGTTTTGGAAAATTTAGAAGAAACCTGCCAGAAAAATAAAAATGGGGTTGCCACAGCTGTGTTCAGGCTGCACTGCAGAGGAAGTGGCAGCATCGCTAGGCACATTTGTGCAAACTGTGCCTAGAGTAACCAGCATTAGCCACTACGGGGTGAACTTTTTGGCTGGTGAAGACCTGGGTAATTGTATACACACTGATGTGCTTAAATCTGAAAGAAAAAATGTTCCAGAGCTTTCAAAAGAATCCCAAATTTCAAGTATGTGTAAAGATGCTAAGTTAAAGGTTGATCCCATAGAACAAATTGGCTGGTTATCCGTTAATGCTAGGGAAACTATGCAGAAACCTATACCTAGGACAGTAGGTTTTCAAATAAGAGCATCAACACCTCGTGTTAATGGTTATGATGGAAATGGATATTCGTCAACTGTGTTTAATGTCACCAGTGATGCAATTGAAGCTTCTGAGTCACAAGTCAGAAAGCGGTTATTGTCACCTTTGAGCGGGATGCTGCTTACGGATCATTTTAAAGGTGACACACTAGACATTGGTGGTGGTATTTATCAATTTGGGTCTGTTGGTGATGATAATTCTGTTGAGTATAATAAGAAGGTTCATATTGGAAACAACAATCGTATCCCCTCCATGATCTGGTCTACATCTTGTTTTCAGGGACTTACTAAGTCATCGTGCAATGAATCTAATATGAACCATATTGTATCTAGTAGTCATCACCATTCACGTTGTGAACATGGAGAACCACGGTCTTATGAGCAGTTCAAATCATGTTCAGTACGTAATGTTTCTGTAGAGACAACTAAAACAAGGTCTCAAACTGCTGCAATGTCTATACCCCAAGAAAATGTGTCACCACCTCCCTTCCCTTTGTCTCCTCTGGGTAAAGAATCTTCTAAAAATAAAAATTTGGGGGGATACAGAAATATTGATATTATCTTGGATGATGACAATTTGACTTTTAAAAATGTTGAACAATCGCTTGATAGTTTTTCTGAACTGGAGATACCAAGAAAATCAAAGCTGAATTCCAATAATATGCAGCAAAAGTCTGACCTGTTTACTCCTGATAACATAATAGATTTGAAAGAGTGTTGGACTCATCCTGGTAGCTTTCCTCCTCAGGATACCAAATTATGTGGAACTGTGAGTAGACTTCCAGTTATTAGAAGGTCCCTGGTTGGTTCATTTGAGGAATCTTTGCTATCTGGTCGCCTACTATCTGGAAAAGTTTGTCAGGTTGGAATTATCTTCATATATAGTTGGGCACAATTTGTCTTCCCTTTCTGTTATTTTATATCTAATTGTTGTGTTTTTTGTTTTTGCAGAAAATTGAAGGCTTTCTTGCCATGCTTAATGTAACTGGAGGCAATTTCTCACCTCAGTCACAAAAAATACCATTTGCAGTAACCAGCGTCGATGGAGACAAGTACTTACTTTATTATTCCTCAATAAATCTTTTAGGAAAGCTACTATCAAGCAAGGCTAGAGTTGCCAAATTTCAGAGAACCCTTAGCATGGATGAATCACGATCTGAAAAGCCCCGCATACGTATACCTATGAAAGGACGTATTCAACTGGTAATTCACTATAAGACCTTTGTAGTTGTTATCGAAATTCCTTCCCTTCTTTCTTTGAATGCATTTATATGTATATGTAACAAGAAAATGGAAATGCAGAGCGTTGAAGACTTCATGCATTACTTAATATTTTGAATACTCTATCGTCTATTCAATATTTTTAATTCTGTTATAAAGCATGACATGGTAGCATTATATGATGATGCCTCTTATCAGTTAGATTTTTGAAGGTAAATACAATTGCTTATTTGGATATTAAAATAAGTGACTACTGGACACATAGTGTGTAGAGTGTGTTAGCTAGCAGTGATTCTTGGTCTGTCACTAGTGCACCACAAATCTTGGATTGATGTTAAATTATATTCAAATCTAATATATGATCAATTTGAAAGCTTTATTATAAGCTGTATACGCCAAGAAACAGTGTGTGATAAAACAAATATGTTGTGCCTGCTTTCATCACTGGTTTCAGAATGAAAGTGACTTTGCCATTGTCAGTGCCACCTTGGTTTGATTCTGGATGCATGATTAGTAGGTATTTGTTCAGTATCACCCTTGCCATCTCAAATCACTGCCTAAATACTAACAACCAAAATAAATTCTTACCCTTGCCCATCTGGTTTTATACTCTAACTTAGTCATGATTTCTAAACTAGGATCATACTTGCCAGAGGAAGGGCGATATGGTGGTAAATCAGTAATGTGGCTTTGTTTAAAACATGAGTTTCATAGCCATGGTTCTGTGTGGAAACAACAAGATGTAACGTGTGGAAATCTACATGGTTGTACCAAATTGTTTGTGACAAACTAACTTACCCAACGCAGGTTCTCAGCAATCCAGAGAGGACACCTATCCATACCTTCTTCTGCAATTATGATTTGAGTGACATGCCAGCTGGTACCAAGGTAGGATATATCACATTCAAAGTTTTGTCTCAGGAAGCCATCGATTTGCATGTTATATAGTTCTCCCTAGCTGGTTTTACTTGATGTGGTTGGAGAAATACAAAAAAGAAAGAAAGAAAGAAAGAAAAGATTATTCTTAAACTATTTGGTTCATGTATGGTATATCCTAGTCTCTGATCAAATGGGCTCCACTTCAATCCTTTCACCCTGTTTTTCTAATAAGGATTGAATATCAGGATATGATTGTTGTGCATACTTTACGCCCAAATGACTCGTGTAAGAGTCATTATATCAAGCTTTTTGGGAGAGTTGGTTCATGACAGTATTAATAAAATTTTTAACCTGAACATATTAAAAAGATGTATTATAGTTTGGAATATTGATGTAAGAGACCATCTTGTTTTCATATATATTAACATCTTAAAAGTACTTTTATATAGAAACTAATGTCATATGTAAATGATAGAATATACGATTGGAGCAAATTCAGTAATACTGAACCTAATTATAATGAAAACAGTGATGCAAATGATCGGATACAATCTGAGTTAAAAGGCGTATAATGGCCAATTGGACCAACTTGGTTTAAATAGACTGCATTATACCAGGGCCTCAACATTAAAGACCTTTGCTGGTTTGATCTCTATTCCAACAGCAGTTAATCAATGATTGCTTGATGTATAACAGAGTAATCGCATAAATTTTTCTGTGTCCTCGTATATTGAGGATGATGAGCAAGTTTTTAAATGGACACTGATTTAGTAAATTAAATTGTACCTGCCCTTATCATGCCTGGAATGGTCAGTCTGCAAAACCTTTTGGGCTTGGCACTGAAGCCTGGTTTTGTTAAAGTAATGCGAATATCATTTCTATCCCTTCCAATACACTGTTTTATACCAAAATTTTTACAAGTTCCATGTTTAATGAGCTTTTCTTGTATTCCTCTAAAGTAGACATTCTTGCGGCAAAAGGTGACTTTAACTGCATCTGGATCGAAGTCCATGATGGGTAAGGAAAGCCAAAAAGATTATGATATTAGAGATGATGACAAGCCTCAGATGATGACGGCCACCAGTCACGGAGATAATAAAGATCTTCTCACCTTAAAATGTGGAGAGTTTGATAGTTTTACATGTTCAAAGGCTGGTAAGAAAGAATTCTTTTTTTTAGTTCAATCACATTCCTCACTAATGAAGACATTTTTTTGCTTGTTTCTTCCATGGTCCTTGACAATGCTATTAACACAGGCATTTTGCTTTATGCTCTTCACCTTCGCTTTATGTGTCCTTTTCCTAAAAGACGTTCAAGATCTGTTCATAAGTGCAAATCTGACACTCTCTCTGCACAAGTGAGAAATATTGTTGACGTTGAACCTGAAAGAAGCTTCTATTTGTATGATGATATGAGGGTAGTGTTTCCTCATCGTCATTCAGATTCTGATGAGGGCAAGGTATGCAAATATGTATTTGATTGAAGTGTTTTTTCATACATTCGTGCACTAATAGCTTGGGGGAAATAAGAGTCTTATGGGACATTTCCGTGTCCTTAGAAATCACTCTCGGGTAACCATGTCCATAGTCACTAATTATGGACCAAACTGGACCTATCAGTTCAAATGTTGAACCATCTAAGTAACTGATCCGTATAACATGTCATTTCTATTACAAAGAAAAAAGAACATGAAATTACGGCATTTGGCCCATAAAAAAACTTAGGTATCCCTTTGTTAGAAGGCTTCCGCAATGTAAAAGTATGGAGGAGAGTCCTTGTACGCATCTTTACTCTTTTATATTTAAACAGACTATTTTGGACTCAAATCCATGTCCAACAGATTAACTGCTACCGGGGCTGGTTATTGTATTGTGTATAAGGAAAGAAAAATACAATTCAAAGCTCAAAACCTAAACGACCCAAGAAAAAGTGCAAGCTTCACATTTACTTGATGAAGAAAGAAGGCCTAACTTTGACACAAAATTGAACTTTTTAGCATGATTTTGTGATTTATATGCATTGTAAACTGGTAATTGAACCTCTGGTCTTGGATTAGAAACCTTGTTTATTTAATTATGTTTTGAGCATGTTGTAGCTTCGTAAAACTATATATCTAGTGATCGTTAGTTGCACAAGTGGCTTAATATTTTGTCCTTATATGAGTCGATGACTAAGATATTGCTTTATAACTCTAATAATAACTCTAATCGTTGTTAGGGCTTAATTACATGGGTAGAGTTCAATTCAACTAGTCCATTAGGTGAGAACATCTCAAGGTTTAAGTTGGTCATCCTACTCAACATGAGACTGCTAACAATGTGCAACCTTAATGAATTGTTAAAGACTTGCAATGTCTTCACTATATATATGTTAATCTAACAGTATTGAGCTTGAAGAACATTGCACTTTATTTAATACGCTTTCAAACATTGTTAAGCATCAGTTATGGAAAGTTTGCCACTTACTGGTTTCCCATTTCTTTTTGTCTCATCTAATAATTATTTCGTGTGCAGTTACATGTGGAATATCATTTCCCTTCTAATCCAAAATACTTCGACATCAGCTGCTGAAATGCCTCTGTCCGCCTCAATGCTTTTTGTATATATACAGTTGTAAATATTGTACACAACAATTCATTTCTTTCTATTTTCGTGCCATTTGCCTCTATGTAACTAATAATTTGTAAAATTTGTATTCTAGTTGTTCATATTTGATACATAGTACTATTTTCTTTGACCCTTAATGAGTGTGCTTATGTTCTCCTACTACTGCTCATCACATTCAGATGACACAATAGTAGGTAGAGGTGTCAATTTGGTCCCTAGCCCATGGGCCAGCTCTGGCCCACTCTTCATAAAGCCCCCTTTTAGGGACCCCCAAATGAGGGGGCCAAAAAAAAGTCCCAGCCCCCAAAGCCCCCTCTCTAGTGTCTTAGGGCTAGGGCTAAGGTGGATTAGGCCCCACAAATAATACTACATTAAGCCAGAGTCAAAGATCAAGTCGAGCGACCCGGACGGGTCCGAAGATCCAAACAGGCTCCAATCACCCAGACAAGTCCGAAGCCCCAGACGGGCTCAACGACCCGGACGTGCCTTAAGGCCCGAAGACCAAAATCGGCCCAACAAACTGGATGGGTCTAAAGACCTAGACGTGCCTGATAACACCGATAGGCCTGACGATCCGGACGGGCTTGACGACCCGGACAAGCACGATGACCAAGATGGGCCCGACGATCCAAAAGACATCAACGATGCGGACAGGCCCAACAAAACAGATGAGCCCAAAACCCCGAAACCCCGAACGGACTCGATGACCAGAACGGGCCCAATGATCCGAATGGGCACGACGACCCGGATGGGCCCGACAACACAGACGAACCGGACGAGCATGATGACTCGGACATGGCCGACGATCCGGATAGGCTCGACGATACATACAGGTCCGAAGATCCGGATGTGCCCGACGATCAAGACGGGCCCGACGATCATGACGGGCCTTATGACCTAGACGCGCCCGACAATCCAGATGGGTCCGACAACCAGGACGACCGCGACGACCCGGACGGGTTCGACGACCCGGACGGGTCCGACGACCTAGAAGGACCAGACGACCCAGACGGGCCCGACGACCTAGATGGTCGCGACGAATAGGACGGGCTCGATGACCCGGACGGACCAGAAGACTCGGACGAGCTCGATGACCCGAACGAGCCCGATGATCCAGACGGGCCTGACAGGCCTGACGACCCAGACGAGCCTGGTAGGCCCGACGACCCGGACGGGCCTGACGACCAGGACGAACTTGATGACCAAGACGAACTTGACGACCAGAACGAGCTCAATGACCCGAACGGGCCCGACGAACTGGACGGGCCCGACGACCTGGACGGGCCCGACAACCCTGACAGACCTGACGACACGGACGCACCGATGAATTGGACGAGCCCAATGACTTGGACGAATTTGACTACATAGGCTTGCCCGACGTTTCTGGATATTCTTGCCTTTGGGTCGTCGGGCCCGTCCAGGTTGAGGGGTCCATCCGGGTCGTCGGGTCTGTTTGGATCGTCAAGCCCGTCCGGGTCATCGGGGCTGCTCAGGTCGTCAAACTCATCTGGGTTGTCAGGCCCATTTGGGTAGTCTTGCCAGGTCGTCAGACCCGTTTGGATCGTGGGGCATGATCGATTCGTTAGGCCCATTCAACTACACATTGTTTGACTTAGGCAATAGTTAATATGTAAACAACTATTGGACACAAAAGGAGTGGTTGATATCCTTGTGTTTCTTTCTATGTTCGAAACCTTTCTATCCAAAATTAGTAAGAAGGTAACAATGAAATCTATCAGTTAATTGAATAATGTGAGTTGTTCTAAAGTGTCATTCGTATTATTACAAAAAATTTTACCATTATTGTTGTCCTCACTATTGATACTGATGTGACCCCAACAAGCCCAAACTCAAGTCATCAACAAGCCCAAGCCCACATCAAGACCCAATCACTAGAAGTATGATGAGAAAGATTCACATGGGCCCTCACAAGATGATCAAGTCAATCATGGGCTTTTTACATTATTCACATGGGCTAAAGAAATCTCTAAAATATGAGATGATGCATGAAGGAAGTAGTATAGATTTAAATTGGGCCATTGTTTAGGCATTGTTTTTCTAGAATAATAAGTCAAACAATGTGTAGTTGAATTGATAAAATTGGGCTTGACTAAGCCTAATAGGAGATTTGGCCATGAGCTACCAAAGGTCAAAGGTGGACTAAGTGGAAGTCAACATTCGTTCCTACACCTCATGGATCATGCATTCCATGGAGCCAAGTCCACACTCCACCCATGTGTCTCCTTCATCCAAGGACTAAGAGAGTGTCTTCTTTTCCAAGTCTTCATCCAAAGGCTAGGAAGATGCCTTCTTCTCCAAGCCACCATCTAAGGGTAATGATTAAAGCTTCTCCTCCAAGCTTGATCTAAGGTTCAAGAATTAGTCTAGCTTTTAGGCTCACATATAAAAGCCAAAAAGACCATTTGTACACTTTAACTCTTGAAATTTCTACTAGAATGTTTGTGTTGAGATATCTCCACTCTTCTATTATTTTGAGAGCATACATGGCAAACCTTCTCCTTCATCTCCTCTAGCCACCTTCCATACCATAGGTCCACTTCTACTCTTCATCTTCACCAAAAACCTCCATTGCCTAGAGCTTTTCTTGCTCTTATCTTCATTTCCGCTGCATTTAATCTACCTTTTGGTGTCTTCCATGGATCTCCTTCCTCTCCTACACCAAGGACGTCCATCAATTGGTATCTAGAGCCATCCAAGCCTTTGGTGTCCATCCTCTTGGTTTGGGTAAGGTTCTTGGTCCATACTTGTCTCTTGTTTCAATTTCCATTTTGTCTTTCTTCTCCACTGTTTTCTTCAATTTTTAACTGTTTTTTCATGTTCTTGCTGCTCTCCACCGTTTGACATTGAGGCTACATGAATCTCCATTGATTCATCTTGTAGTACTCCTTGCTTCATTGGTGCAAATCTGTTTTAGGTTCCATTTTCGTTTTCCAGCACTTGTTCCTTTCTTCCTTGCTGTTTTTCTTCATTTTAATCGGTGCATCTTTTAATTTTCAGTTCCTTATGTTGTGTTTTGTCTTAAGTCATGTTTTAGCACTTTCATACATCTTAATTTTCGTTCATATGGCTGAATTCTGCACTTTCTTGATGAGAACCAAGTCCTACATCACACAAAATGAGCTATGAACTTCAAGTGATGCTTGTGGATGTGTAAGACAATGGTCTTACCGTTTTTCGTCCATTTCACCAATTGGATTGTGCTTTTGAGTGTTTAAGATGTTCTTCTATGATTCATACTTGATTTTAGATCATAATCAAGTTCATTCATCTTAAATTTTCATAGAACATCTTACAATTTCCGTGAGCAATTATGCTCTAGTCTGTTTTTCCAGTTTTCACTGCACGCACACCTATTGTTTGAGATTTTTCATGACTCACTGCCTGGTCCAAATTTTAATCTGAAATTATCCTCATTTAGCTAACACCCAGACGAAACATAAAAAAAAAGAATCATTCAAAAATGTTAAGTACAAAAAAAAAATGATAAATCGGCGAAGTTGAGGCAAATTTTCATGTTTTCTGGCGCAGTGGTCTCAGGAATTTTATGTTTTACTGCTGTTTTGTGCGTTTTGTGGTGCTTTTAAGTGCTCTTTGTTATTCTAATTGACTCCTTGATTGTGTACTCTATATTGGCTTGAGTTTGCCTTCAATAGAAGTGGAATTTATTCCCTCAATTTGGCACAAAATTGCAATGAGTACAGTGACTGTTTCTGAGCACTTTTTCTTCTCTATTTTCAGTTTTTTTTCATCTATTCTAGTGCATTTCTAGGTTTCTTTTTCTGGTGCTTGCCTTTCTTTGCAGGCCTTAATTTCTTGCTTGTCACTTCTTGAATCTCCTTCTAGTCATGTTTCATTTTGTACCACACCGAACCATTTTAACCAAGTAATAACAATAAACGATCACCATACCTACACGCGAAATCATTCAAATAAGCAGTCTATGCTAACCTAAACCTAACCGGCCTGAACCGGCAACCTAAGATGCCAAAAGGAATGAACCACCTAGGACAACATATAAGCGATAGCGGCACAAGCCGCCAAGGGAAGTACTCGGTTTAGCCCGACCACCTTAAAATACTTAGTAAAATCAAGGCCTCCCTAATATCCAGTAGGTCCCCAACAGTCAAGACTAAGGGCCTTGGCCTAGGCCCAGGCCCACCTATGACCCAAACCAGGGCCCAGCCCATGCGATGGGCAAACATAATTAATAATCTATAAATATACATGGACCCCGCAAATTAAAGGTACGCATTCATTATTTCATTAATCACCTGATTTGACTTTTTGAGAGCTTTGGAGTCCCTTAAGCTTTGGAGTCCCTTCTGCAGGTAACCCCTCCCGGGTCCAAGCCGATATCTGCTAGATGGGAAGAGACCAACCGAGGAGATAACGGATATATAGGTAAGGTGACACTTGTGCCTAACAGATCTTATTTGTTCTCTGCAGGAACAATTGGCGCCCACCGTGGGACACAAGACAACACCTTCCTCCCCTTTTTTTCCGAAGATGGTTTCAACCCGTAGTAGAGCTGAAGCTAACAAGCAAGCGGATGCTGGCCCTTCAGGACCCGCTAACATCACTCCGGACCTGGCCGCCATCCTTGACGGTCAAGCCAAAATGCAACAGGAGCTGGCTGATCTGAAGAAGCACAACGCTGATGAGCTGGAGGCATTGCGGTATGAAAACTCTCGCCTCAGGCGAAAGATCGAAGCCGATCCCACTCAAAAGGGAAAGGCCAAGGAGGCCTCTGAAGCTGCAAGGTACTCGGCCTTCCAGCCCACAAAAGATGAAAGTGAATACAACCCCACCCCTCACACCTTCACCACCACCCAACAACCACCCATCCCCTCAACCCATCTCACTCACTTCCCCTCCACTTTACCAGGGCACACCGCGGCCCCTACCCCCGCCCCCCCCCTACCCACCACCCACGCCCCCTACAATATACCCACCACCCTACACACTACTCATGCCCCACCTTACAACCCACACTACCCCCTACAACCCACATCCCCCCTCACAACTTCACCTACACCTTTCCCACTCTTGTCCACCATCCCATTCCCTCCCATCCACTACCACCCCACCAACCCAGACGTCGCCACCCCTTCAACGACTTCATCGCCAACACCCCCCTTCCCGCCTAGTGGGAACCCTTCACACTGGACCGATACACTGGTGAAACCGACCCCGACGAACACCTCAAAGTCTACATCACCCATATTGCCCTGTACACCTCTCAAGACGCAGTCTTCTAAAAGCCTTCCCCACCACCCTCAAAGGCCCTGCTCTCGAATGGTTCATAACCCTCCCACCTTACTCTATCGACAGCTTCGATGCCCTCTCACACATGTTCTCAACCCATTTTGCTGGCAGCCGCCCACATCAAACCACTACAATCTCCCTCCTCGGCATCAGGCAAGAACAAGGTGAGCCGCTCAGGGCATTTATTGATCGCTTCAGTAAGGCAGCCCTTCGCACCCCACACCTCAACCAAGAAATGATTCTCTAATGCATGACCCTCACCCTTCAACTTGGCCCCTTCGCCAACAATGTCTACCTTCATCCACCTGCCTCTATGCATGAGCTAAAGTTGCGTGCCGCCAACTACGTTTGCATGAAGGAAATGCAGACCCTCCACACCAAATTTTGCAATGATTATACACCTACTCCTGCCAACCCCAACCCACCACCCTCCCGCCCTGATCCGAGACCACAAGAGCCCCGACAACCCCGCTTTACCGGATACGCTCCCCTCAATGTCCCCAGATCCCGCCTCTTTGATGAGGCCTTACAAGCTGACCTCATCCCACCACCATGCAAGACGACCACTCCCCCTAATGCTGATATGACCAAATATTGCCGCTATCACCACAACCATGGCCACACTACAGAGGATTGCAAAGCACTCCAGGATAAAATTAAAGAACTGGTGCGTGCTGGTCACTTTCGCCGCTTCATGCATATAGATGATCACCCCTCTCGAGCCCGTCACCTTCCTCGCTTTGACCATAGACGCTCTCCTCATGACTCTCGCCATGACAGCCGCCCTACCCAACCTACCAACCAGGACCCCCAACCGGCTCGCACCGATGTCACCCCTGCCGACCCTCCCCTACGCGACACTATCAACACCATCTCTAGTGGCTTCGCTAGTGGAGGATCCACCTCTTCTGCAAGAAAGAAACACCTCCACCATATCCAATCCATCAACCATATTACCCATTCCCATCACAGACGCTGCATGCCTCCCATCACCTTTACAGACGACGACTTCCACGGCCTCAATCACCAACAAGACGACCCTATGGTCATCACTGTTGAAATCGAAAACTACGCAGTCAAGAAAGTCCTTGTCGACCAGGGCAGCTCTGTTGACATCCTCTACTGGGCAACATATCAGAAACTCCAACTCCCAAAGATTGCCATGGTCCCGTATGGTGAACCAATTTTTGGCTTCTCAACCAGCGACTCTTGTAAGTTTGGAACATCAGTGTTTCCAGCTGTCTTTGCCTTCGCAGCCATCTCCTTCTGCAGCGCTTCAAAGAGCGGCAAGTTCTTCTTCCCAGACTGATGCATATGCCCTACAAAAGTGCACCAACATCCGGTTAAGTCAACTTAGAAACATCAAAACAGTTTAAGTCATAAACAAATACCTTCAATATCAATAATCGGGTGAACCGAGTTATAAACCCTAACTAGGCCCTTAGTGGGCAACTTATAAGAAAACTTCATCAAGACCTCCACCACCGACAACTCGTCGGTGCCCATATCCTTGTACTGAGAAGGGGTTCCCGTCCAACTAAATGAGAATTTTGTGCTCCCATCTGCATTAAGGAAGTAAGACCTGCCCTCCTCCTTCACCACAACCTTAAAGTAACCATCTTTGAAGTGCTTGAAGGACTGTGAGAACGCGTCCAATCTACTAATACTAGGACGGCTCACCAAAGATAGCCAAGTAGTCGGCTGTCGGGGCCTAGTGTCATAAAAATACAAAAATGCACGAGGAGAAGGTTGTAGATACAGTGATTGACACAACACACGAAAAGCCACTATAAGAAAATGCTTCATTAGTAACTAATTTTAGTGACCAAAAGTTGTTAGTTACTATAATTACTAATTTAGATACAAGTTTACAAAGTAAAAAAATTATTGGTTGCTAAAATAGTTACTATTATGAATAAAAAATTATAATTGGTCACTAAATTGGTTTTTAAAATTAGCTACCATAGTTTTGGCTACCAAAGAAAACTGGTCACTAAATATTAGCTACCTAAGTTTTGACTACCAAAATAACTTAGTTACTAAATTGGTCTCTAATTAATTAGTGACAAATTTAGTGACCAATTATAATTTTTTATTTATATTAGTGACTATTTTAGTAACCAATAAATTTTAATTTTGTAAAATGGTATCTAAATTGGTCACTATAGTGACTAATAACTTTTAGTCACTAAAATTGGTGACTAATAAGACATTTTCTTGTAGTGAGCTTGCATGTAGGCCCATCTGTTCGGATGCAACTACGTAGGTGCCACGTTGAGCTCACGAAGCACCCCTATGGTGAAGTTGTCCAACGACAATCTCATATGCAACTAGGAGAAATGACACATATACATATAGAAGAACTTCTCAGTCGCCCATCTTGACCGTGACATACGCGGTCAATGGCGCTCACCCACTCCAAGGAAACGATACCCCGGTTCACACCTTTTGCGATAACAGGGGTGCAGTTCAACCAAGAGTTTAGTAGACGCGACCACCGAAACAAAGACGACTGATTACGAACGTCAGACGCTATCCATTCATAACCGGCCTTGGCAGGCCAATTGCTCTCCGCCATTTCTTCAGGAGGGTTTTCTCGCACCTTAGTCACCGTTTCCATCGGAATTATGCCCACCACAGCCGCTGGACTACTACTCTCCTCCTCAACTCGTCTACCTACACTCCTCTCAGACTCTATACTCTCACTACTGGAAGAAGATAACGACACACTATCACTACTACTACACATTCCTTTTTATGAAAAGATGACGGCAGGATCTAGGAACTAGTCGAACAGGGATAACGCACACAAAGTCTCTGATTATGAAATTCTAGCAAATGAACCAATAAACATAAACCTATCACGAAATCCGCATTTATAATGATGAATCTCAAATGATATAACTTCTTCCCACCAAAAAATCACAACCCACACCAATCGACGCAAGCACACAAAAGGCCATGAGTATCAGAAATGACAGCGCAAAAACCCCTTTGATTAGACCTCTGACATCCCTTCACCTGCTACCAACCTTTTCCCGCCTTTAGCCTTAACACTGTTCATCACACTTAAAGGTTGGGGGACTGGTGTACCACAACTAACCGGTCTCGCTGGCATATCAACAAATATCACCCTTGACCGACATACCTATATCGACAAAGGCTCAGGGACTGGTGTACCACACCGAACCATTTTAACCAAGTAATAACAATAAACGATCACCATACCTATACGCAAAATCATTCAAATAACCGGTCTATGCTAACCTAAACCTAATCGGCCTGAACCGACAACCTAAGATGCCAAAAGGAATGAATCGCCTAGGACAACATATAAGCGATAGCGGCATAAGCCGCCAAAGGAACTACTCGGTTTAGGCAAACCACCTTAAAATACTCAGTAAAATCAAGGCCCCCTTAATATCCAATAGGTCCCCAACATTCAAGACTAAGGGCCTCGGCCCAGGCCCAGGCCCACCTATGACCCAAACCAGGGCCTAGCCCATGCAATGGGCAAACATAATTAATAATCTATAAATATACATGGACCCCGCAAATTAAAGGTACACATTCATTACTCCATTAATCACCTAATTTGACTTTTTAAGAGCTTTGGCTGACTTAAGCTTTAGAGTCCCTTCTGCAGGTAACCCCTCCCGGGTCCAAGCCGATATCTGCTAGATGGGAAGAGACCAACCAAGGAGATAACGGATATATAGGTAAGGTGACACTTGTGCCTAACAGATCTTATTTGTTCTCTGCAGGAACACATTTCAATTCTCTTTTGGTTTAACATTTCTAGTTAGCTTTTCTTTCTTTCTCCTTTGTTTGGGTTCATATACTTGACTCTTGGTTTTTGGTTGTGATTGATGATGCTATGAAGTTTAGAATGGTTTCTATGATTTGGTAGCATCTTAGGTGGTGGATATTGAAATAGAATTTTAGCTTGTGTGCTTATCCTTTTCCTCACCTATTGAGAGTTTTGGATCTATTCATTTGAGAGTGTGTGTGCTAACTCCATTGCTTGGTATAGTTTTCTTGTTGTTTTGCTTTTTGGTGCAGGTTTGGTCTCTGTTTTGGCCTTCAAACCATGGCTATAGTTGTTGTTTTGCCCTTCATTTTCGTGGCTTAAGGTGCTTACAAGTGACTTACTTGGTGGTGGTTGATAAAGGATTATCTTGGTCCTTTTTAAGATTATTGAATATGGTGTGAGTTGATTAAGAAAGCTAAGTGAAATCCCCACTGGACATTAAGATAACAAGCTATCTAGATGTGAAGGTACCTTTCACAAAGCTCAAGAGAAGAAGATGATGGATTGATTCAAAATGAAAAGGAAATGGAAAGCACATAAATAATAGAAAACCAAGAACAATTAAAGGAAGAAGAAAACATAAAATGGAACGGAAAGAAATGGTAAAAATGTGAGAAGCACGCCACTACAAGGCTAGGCTAGAAGCCATGGCAACCTTGAAGATGAGTGGATGTGTGCCGCCACTTGCTATGCAAGATAAGGCTTAAAAGTATTCACT
>Ga0214544_1006682_pt1 | contig 21014 bp, 10 predicted proteins | sample CNSS3metaG_FD_160074 | JGI IMG/M metagenome (GOLD analysis project Ga0214544, IMG submission 160074) | Root nodule microbial communities from cowpea collected in UCLA plant growth center, Los Angeles, California, USA - CNSS3 | ecosystem: Host-associated > Plants > Roots > Nodule | place: USA...
ATAAATACTACCACAAGCTGACATGTGGCACTAACATTGACACGTGGCACAACTGTGACTTGACACGTGGACCATTTTTTTCAAATTAAAAAAAAATTAAAAAAAATTAAAAAAAAAAAAAATAAATAAATAAAAAACAGAAGCTGACACGTGACATGTACTGTTCAAAAACCTTAACTATTTAAACACCGTTAGTGAAAAGGACCAAATTGACCATAATTTGACGAAAATGAGGACCTAATTGAATATAAAACGAAAATAGGTACCAAATTGAATAAAATCAACAAAAATAGGGATCAAATGTATATTTAAGCCTTGTGTAAATTATATTGAATCTCACAAACCTCATGAATTATTCAGGTTAGCTCTTACATGCAAAAATACATTAAAATTTTTACCATTTATTTATCTAATTTATTAAATAGTGTACAACCAATACAAACATGAGTATTTTGATTTTGAGTTAAATTATACTTTTCAAACAAATTTCAGATAGTCAAAGGAACTTTTGAGATGAAACTTGTTTAAGTAGTGAGTTATGTATACTTGTTTTAGATGTTCTGTCATTGTTTTTCTAAGTAAAATGATGAATTTTTTTTTTAAATAGTTTTGAATTTTTTTTCTTTTATTTGTCTATTTCGTTTTAATCATATTCTATAAAAAATGTATATTAATTATTTTGACTTTTATCAAAATGTGTAAATTAATTAAAAAGTTAAGAGGAAAGTAAATGTATCATTCGAAATAAATATTGAAAATGAGAAAAATAGATAAATATGACTTTTCTTTAAATGACACTTCAGAAAAGAAAAGAAATTGGATTGTAATTATTATTTAAGTTATGTATAATAAATGAAGATACATTAATGCACTTCAATTTATTCAAATGAAGAAAAAAAATAAAAGAAAAAAATATTTAAGTTGATTTACATTAAAAAAAATGTTTATTTATTGTTGTAAAATATTATTTATTTACTTTATAAATTTTTGTGCTGAATTTATTAGACTGAATCATATGGACCACTTCCTTATAAATAACCTAGAAATGCTAGAAATGAGAAATCTAATAAATACATATTCTATTAAAAACTATCATATATAATGTCATCTGCATTCAATTTTTAATGCAAGTTTCTATAAAATCAAATCAAATTTAAAAAATGAATATATTATCATGGTTGAATATCACTCAATCTTGTAATATGTTGATTCTGATTTTTATCACATGCTTTAAGAAAAGTTTATATATATATATATATATATATATATATATATATGTGTGTGTGTGAAATACTTAATACTAAATCAAATATTTGATATATTAGTTGTGTATGATATAATACTTGAGGAAAATATTTGATTAACTTTTTGTTACTTCCAATGATATCTTGATATAGTATAATCACAATTAATATGAAAAAAATATATCAAATTTTAAATCAATATGAAATTTTTTAATGTTGATGCTAAAGTTTTCAAAGTATTTATTGTAAAAGATAGTTACAATTAATATAAGCAAGTGTTCCTTATATTAAATTTTAAGAATATATTTTTGTGCCAAATTTTCTCTTAAAAGTTGATATATTTTTTATATAAAAAATTATGTGAAAAAAAAAATATTTTTTCACTGATTTGTCATGTCATATCCCAACTTTATTATACAAAATTAAACTAATGAGTTTAAATTAATCTGTGTATACACTCCTAGTATATAGTATGAAATTTTTTGTATAAATATTGAACATATACATTTGATTATTTTGCCGACTAAATAATGATTTTTTTATTTAAAAAAAAAATCTTGTAGAAATGCTACTAGAGAATATTTATTTGTGCATCTATAATATACAATTTCCTGGTAAATAAATAAGTTGATTATTGTTTTTATTTTTCTATATTATCATTAAATTTTTTACATATTTTTACTAAAAATTTGTTTTTTTTATATTCTGGATAACTATTTTTTATTATAATAGTTATTTTTTCAGAATTTTAAGTTATATTTATTGCTTTCTTTTGCCGATAGAGAGTATTTGGGTGTGACTGGACAGTCTTCAACCGAGGAAGGGAGTACTCTCAAGTTAGACCTTACATATGCTAGATGATATGTGTGAACAGTTTTTATTATTTATATTTAATTTATTAAAATGAAATAAAATGTCTTTTTTTCATATTCATTAAAATTGATGTCATACTGTCTTAACTTATTATAAACAATATAATATAATGATTAAGTATAAGAAATTATCAATCTTATAAAAAATAATTTATTAAATTAAACAAATTCTTAAAGCCAAAAAAAGTTATGTTTAATAATTATACAAGAAAAAGAAAACAAAATGTGTATTTAATGGTGACGCAATAAATCTTTTTTGAAGAACGGTTACTTTACATAAGTAACGGTGCAAGAAGCAATGAGTAATGAATGATATATCATCACATATGTTACAATGAACATAGATGACAAAAGAAATAAAAACAAAAAAAAAAAAGAATAATACAATCCTATTTCATTTATTTTTTAAAAATATTAAATGGTCATTAATTTTTTTATTAAATTTCAATTTGGTTTCGATTTTATAAAATTGATATTGTTAAATTATACGAATTAATGATTTATTTTATTAATTATTAAAATTGACATATAATTATGTTAATTATATCAATAAAACAAATAATTATTATTGGCAACTTCAATTTTAATAGAAAACCCTTAATTCATTTCAGAAAATTTAATGAAAATATCACTTGTATTGATTTTTTAAAAATTAAAAACAAATTGAAACTTAAAAAAGAACTTAGAAAACCAATTTAACATTCCTAGACAAAAACAAGAAAAAAATATAATTAAACCTATTATTAATAAACTTCTAACAAACAAACTATTATAACATAACATGCCAAACTAAATAAAGTGTTTACATTAGTAGAATCAATAAATATTCACCATTTATCAATTTTTAGTAATTTTATATAGTATCAGTTTTTTCTTATTGACGTTTACTGAAGATATTTCAAAATAATCCCAAATCATTTCCTTTTTAGTCCTGGACATTGATGTTTTAGGGTTTTACTTGTCTTTAAGATGTTTAATCCTTTATGGGTTTAAAAATAAGTGCGTTTACCTCAGCAATGTCTTAGTAATTCAGTGATGCAAAACCTATGATGCTACAAAGCATTACTTGTTTAAGGAATATACTTACTTAGAAGTTCTAAATTCCTTGGTATAAGAATTTAAAAATAATCACTAATCTTTAATATGTGACATTTCTTGTGCAAGGGGTCATTAGAATTAGGGTTGTTTATAAATTATTGTGTTGGAAGTGTTAAAACATAGACTCTCAATTGAATGATTTTTATCTTCTTAGGTTAATAAAATTGATGGATGAAGGTATTTGATAATTGATATGTGTAATTGAAAAACTTATAAAACTCAAAGATAAATACATTTATCTATTTGAATAATTTTTAATCAGCACTTTTTAAAAGTAAACAATATTTCAATTTATTTATTAAAATATATGATCAAAGATACTGTATTTTAAAAAAATAATTATTTTATAAAAAAAATTAAAATATATTATTAAAAAAAATTTGAAAATATATTTTCTAAATCAATTTTTAAATTATATCTTTAAAAATTAAGCAAATGTAATTATGGAAAAAATATTTAAAATTATTTTGACTAATTAAATATAAATAAAATAATATATTGAATTTTATTAAAACATGGAAGATGCTTTAATTATCTTTAAACTTAAATAAATTACTTTTATTTTTATTTAACTCACTCTTATTTGTAATGAATTAAATGAGTATAAAGGACAAATAAATTATTTCTTTATAAAATATCTATTAACTTTGTGAAGGAATAATTATCTGAAAAAATGCACATTTTAATTACATTCACAAATGAAAAACCGTGAAATTAATTTCATATTTGTATATATTTTTTAAAATAAACGTTATATTAATAATGTAAAAGAAAATACAAAGTAACTAATTTAATTTTTAAATTTTATATTGATACAAAATGTCTTGTACATATCAAATTGGTTATATGTAGAACATGTATATTGTATGTTTTCTTATAGAATAAGTGTTGTATATAATATTTTTACATCAATTACAAATTGTAAATTTTATATTAGGGCACAGCCTTTGTCATTACAATTTTGTGCTGAATCTTTTTCTTACATTTTTCTCTTTTACTATTGTGAATGTCCTCAACCTTTAATCATTTATTTTTCTAGACATTCCTTCTCTTTACAACCTTAATCTTTTGCGCAGTCTGATTCATAAATCTTTATTTTCTTAAATTCTTATTTCTCATTTGTTTGGTGTTGATACCTAAACCTCATAATTTTTTTTAGATGTAAGATGTAAGAAATTTGATTGTTGTTATAATTCTTGTATACATCAATAATTTGTTGTGGTTGTTCATGTTACAATGAATTTCATAAGAATTTAAAAAAAAAAACAATTTTTACATGATCATAAACCTATTTTAATTTGTATTCATATTTACTAAAACATATTTAAACCTTTTACAATTTATTAATACGATACTTTCATTGATCGCAAGACCTTGTTGTGGTGACTAGACTTTGACCATTGAGTCACACTCCAATAACATACGTTGGTGCTTTTGGTGGACGTTTATACACTCCTCACCATAATCATAATCCTTTCATTATTCTTCTTCTTATAGGTGGACATCAACATCAATTTATAATTTATAATTCACCAAAAAGAAACTTTTTTTCATTGTTAAAAATATATTCTAGTCTTATTACATTTAGTTGATTTTGCTAGTATCATTATTATATTCTAGTCTTCATGTTCTGCTTCCACAAACATCCAACATTGTGTCTATATGTGTTGAAAAAATTTAGTGTCATATTAAACTTTAGTAGCTTTTTTATGTTATTTTAAAAATCTCTTTCTTATTAAAAAAAAACAATTTAATTAATAGTTAAACTAGGTATATTAGAATGAGTAATTAATAATATTGTTTCGGGTGTAGGGGTCGAAGTCTACTAAAACAATTTTTAAGGTCTTCAAGTCTTCTATTTTATTGTGTATTTGGTATGTCTACATGTCAACAAGTCAACCCATAGGAGTGTATCTGTCATATGTGCTCCAATGATAAAGTTATTGTATGGTCATTCGATTAAAACATTAAATATTGTAATTAATGGGAAACAAAATTTTCAACAACCATAATTTTAAACTGTATTTATAGTTTTTCTCTTGAGTCCATGATTAGAGTCAATCTTATCGAGATCCAATTACCTTTTAACCTTGATTATGACTTGTTTACACTAATACATCTACTAACTGAACATTGGTTGTGCGGTTCGGCTCACCGCTCGACGTGACACATTAATCGAATGAAAGACCTATGTGGAATCATGTGGACAGTCCAATTGACAACAACAAAGAAGTTTCTTGGGAAGCATAATTACACCGCGCGACGTGTTGAACCATATAATTTGTAAAAAAGACTTAGATGAAATTATTTGAACAGTCCAACAACTGACAACTAGAAGAAGTATCACATAATATAGGATTCGACTATTGTTTGACTATCTCGTCCCAACCATATATATATATATATAAAAGAAAGAGAAGGGGAAAAAATAATAAATATCAGTTTAATGAATTGCAATTCCCAAAAGAGAGAAGGAAAAAATAAAAAATAGATTAATGGGCCACCGAACAGTGCTTAGAGGGTGAGAAAGTATCTGACATTAAAAATAGTGACTCATGTGTTTACTTTTATTTTTGTTTTTGGTTTTTCAACTTTGCATAGTTCCCTTTGATGCAGGACTGTGTAGAGTGTTTTGCTACACGTGTTAATGAAATTGTGGTGCGCATGTGAATTTAAACTTTTTGCAACCCTCTTCTTCAATTTCAACTATAACCTCATGCAAACTTAATATTGAGTACCTACGTGTCAATCTCTGAATCATTTTTGCCAGATGTCACCACCATGCACAGCAATTAACAATTTGGGAGGACCTTAATTAATTCTTCTTTTACTGTTTTTTAGGTGTTGGGAGGACCTTCTTTCTCATTAATGGAGCCAGGATTTATGTTCCTACTTCAATACTTGAGCTGATGCTACAAATTTATTTATTTTTTATTTTTTTATTTTTATTTTAATCTCAACGTTTCTCTGGGGTAAATTGTACAATGTAAAAAATATAAAAGATGTATCTCTTCCTTTATCAAAACTGACAAATGTAAATAAATAAATAAGTTTGAAAATGTTTACAAAATTCATAATATAAACCATAATATATTTTTATGATAAAACTATCAAAATTTAATGATCATTTATACCCACAGATATTAAGATTTATCACAATTTATTTAGTTTCTAGTGTCTTTTAAAATATATAGCTAAGGTATAGACTTTAAAGCTTAATTTAGTCTTATGAGAGTGCTTGTTATGAAGTAAAGTTTGAATGAAATTATTTCATCTCTATGTGAGACTAAATATTAATGGTGATATTGATTTTATCTCTACATATGAGATCGATAATGGGCTAGTATAACATGTGAAATAATAGATCCAAGAATCAACCAACTTCATGTCAGGATAGTCATTAAGACATGACTTATACTATGTTAGGAAGTATATTTTAAGTCTAACTCAATTTTACAAGATTAACATATAAGATGTGATTTACACTCACTTATACACTATAAATGGTTAAATATGTTTTTGGTCCCTTAACTTTCAGTGAAAAATGAAATTATTTTCTTTTCGAAACTTATGACCAATTTAGTCCCTCGTATATAGCAATGCGTGCATTTAATCATTTTAACCAAATTTTGTGAAGTTTATTTGACGCTTCAAACATGTTTCTTAACTAACATTAAAGCGAAAATATGTCAAACGATGTAAACAACTGAAATTTTATCATGAAACACGTTTGAAACATCAAATAAACATAACAATATTTGTTTAAAAGACTAAATCTTTACATTTCTATATGAGAAACTGAACTGGGAAAAAGTCTCGAAGAGGAACTAATTAATTCCAATTTTTACGAAAAGTTAAGGACCAAAAATATATTTAATCCTACTAAAAATTGGTTTTATCTTTAATAATGTGAAACTTTTAACATATTAAAGAAAGAATATAAAATTTTACTATAATTTTCTCAATGTAACATGTGTTTATTACAATGATTATAACTTTAGTGAAATTAGTGTCTTTCTTGAGATAATATATAATATTACAATTTCTATTTAGATACAAAATCCACTGTTCTATACATTTTTCAATTTCATAACCACACATTTGGGAACAAAATTTTAATACAAGTAAGATTTTTATACCATTTGTTGGATTTTTGAAGGAAAACATAAAGAAAAAAAATAACATCTATGAACCACAAACAAACCCATATAAATAATTATGATATCACTTCAAACTCAAAATTTTAAAATAATATATTTGTAATTCTTTCTCTTTATACATTATTTATATAAAGCTTATAAGTCACATTTAAATTCTTAATTATCAATAGTTGAATCACACTAATTAGAAGTAATTATAATGCTTGAATCATGTATATTCTTATATATTTAGATTATAGTTTCATGAAATTTTCATCCAAATACATTAGTAGACTTATAAGAGATAACCTAAGGAAAAAGATTTTTTGGAAAGATGGAGTGAGGGAAAAAATTATGAATAAGTTATCTACGTAGAAAGGAAAATCACTATCTTTTGCCTGTCGTGTTTGCATAATTAAAGTGGTCATATCCTCCTTACCTTTATTTTATCTCTCCTTCTTTAAAGCGTCAAAGAGTATATGCAAAAAGATAACTGAAATACAAAGAAAGTTCCTTTGGAGTTGGAGTTTTGAGGAGAGGAAGATAGCTTGGATTAAATGGAAAGATTTGTATAAACCAAAGGGTGAAGGAGGGTTGGGTATAAGAGACACTACACACTTTAATAAAGCTTCATTAGCAAAATGAAAATAGAGACTAAAGAGTGGAAAAAGATGGATTATAGAAGGACGTGTTATAATCTAAGTACGGCTCACGGACAAACTTACATGTCAATAGTGTAAACAAGGTAGGATCTTGGTGGTGGAGAGAGATATGTAGCATATGCGGGAAAGGGATGCAAGACAATCGGTTCGACAACAGTGTGGGTTAAAGAGTGGGGTAGGGAATATAGTCAAATTTTGGGAAGATAATAGGGTGGGAGATACCACACTGTATAATAGATTTTCAAGACTTCATTCAATCTCAAACTGTAAGGAAAAAGTTATTGTGGAGGTCAATGAATTGAGAGAAAGTAGATGGTATGGTATTTAACAGGGAGAAAAGATAAATTTGTATGGGAAAATGACCAAGAACAACAACTTAAACAACTAATAATTAGTCAGTATTTTAAGAGAGGAAGTGAGGACATGTGAGTTTGGAAACATGACGAGGAAGAGTAAGATGAAAGTGTTAAACACTTATTTTTCTTGTTGTAAAATAACTTAGAGGGTATGGGAGATGTGTGATAGGTGGGTGGGTGCATGCATGCTTAGTGAACCACAACCAGCTTAAAACTCATTTCCAACATTTTCATCTTTTGCAACTTAATGGAAAACAAAACAAGATTTGGAAGACTGTGTGGGTAGCAATAGTTTGGGCAATCTAGAATCATAGAAACTTGGTGATATTTAGGCAAGGGAAGGTAGATGTAGAAGAAATATTTTGCATGACACAATTGAATGCATGACTATGGAATAAGCACAAACAAACCAATGTTACTTTCTCATATTCATATTGACATCAATGTCCAATCCAATGCTTAAATTTTCTATAAAATGGATGAATATCTTGGCTCTTGTTAGCCAACAAAGCATTCAAGGTAATTGTGCCACTTCATATGTTTCTGGAGAATTTTTTTTGTACAATAAATATTGACTTAATCTTATTTATGTTAGAAACAATTTAAGCTTACATGAAAATACTCTAAGAAGCTCAGGGCTGAACATGAATTTTTTTTCTCTAGAAAATAAGAGTATTAGTAATATAGTCTCGGGGAGCCGCTAGAACCCTAACAACAAAAGACAAGCACTATGCAAAATACCGGATGTCCACTCAATTGGGTTGGGAAGGAAATCAAAGCAGAAACTCTAACACACTTGCACCACAAGGTCTTTTATGATAACAAAGTCATTGTATTTGTGCTCTTTTTTTTTTAATTATCCAATCTTTTACTAAACAAGGTTGTTGAACTTTGATTAGTAAACATAATGTTGATCGGGTCAATTGGCAAGTTAGGAAAATCACTTGGTGTGTACGATGGTTATGAAAGTTTCTAGACATTTTATTTAGTTTACTAAGATAATTAATTTTTATACATAAATTGTAAAAGGTTTGAGCATCCCAAATACTTTATTAAATATATTTCATTGATATATTTCATTGATAGAAAAATAAATGTGTAGGATATAGATAATTTTTTTCTTTATTTTTAATTTTGTTTTGAAGTTTCACAATGACTTATATTATTAAGATTTGTATAAGATGTTATATATATATATATATATATATATATATATATATATATATATATATATATATATATATATATATATATTATTCTACATTAAATAGATTTATCATATCACTTTAATTTTAAGGAACTCACCTTGTATTTTTATCAATTTTGTACCAATAGTAAAGTCTTACCAAAATTCACACTTACAAATTTTATAATTTAAAGAAAAATTAAAAAATATATTTTTTATAATAATACCATTTTATTAGAATACTTATTCTAAATACATCCTTCCAATTTTGTATTTTAAAGAATGAGTTATTGCTATTTATAATATTTAAAATTTTTCCATCTTTCAAATTAAAAATCACATTGGAAACGTAGAAGCCCGTGAAAGAAAAATTAACATTATCTTAACATATGAAAATACACACAAAATAATGGAATGCTATCTTGGCTCATAAAAACATATAAAATAACTTAAGAAAGAGCATTTAGGTACCATTCAGAATTTCAAAATAATAATTAAATATAATAAATATACATACATATGTACATATGTGTGCAGTATTTAGCATAAAAATGATTTATTATTGGATGATTATTTGACAACTTTTATAAAAATAAAATAATCTTAACAAAAATTATCATTTATATTTTTATAAAAAAGAAAAAATAAATATAATAATATTGAATTATATCAAATGATAATAAAAAAAAGATTGATATCAAAATACTAATGTTATTTAGAATGAATATTTATTTTCTTAATATGAACATGACATATATATATATATATATATATATATATATATAAAAAGTTAGAGCGGTTAAATACTCAAATAACAAATTTTAAGATAAGAATAAACCATTTACATGTTATGACGAGAAATTTCACGAACCAATTCAATACAAAATTTCCATAAATATAAACATATTAACAAATATAAACTACAAATATGTATAAATAATATATTTAAAAAAAAAATTGACGCTTTCTCCCAAATCCGTATTAAATATGTTTTATTGGATATTAATACCTAATTCAAATGAATATTTAGATTTAAACCAAGAAGAAGTACTAACACTTTATTATTCGTTGAGAATATAATATAAATTTAAGTTTCACGAAAAATGAGGAAGTCAACCACCATATAAGAATAAATAATCATAAATCTATTGTTTTAAAGTTTTATGTTAGAGGTGGTGGTGTCAATCATTTATGTGTGGATTTGACTCATGTTTCAGAGTCGAAGCCCCACTAAGAATTACCCCCTCAACAATTATTCTACTAAGAATCTCACCAGGAATCGAATTCGTGACCTTGGCTTTGAGACACTCGTGACCTGTTTATGAATGGTGGTACAAGTAAGGGTACTTGTGGCTTGAAATGCTTTCGCTCGAGGGAAAGTATGGATGTGAAGGTAATGACACTTGAGGGAGAGATTGTTGAGAATTCAAATGTGAGTCTAAGTTCCATATTAAGTAAAAATGAGAAAGTTGAACACCATATAAGAATGAAAGATCTATAAACCCATTGCCTTAAGGTTTTTGGTTAAAAGTGGTGTCAATTCCTAATGTATGGATTGAGCTCATGTATCATTGGTGTTGTATCTCCTTGGTGATCCTCTCTCGAAAGACCCAACAGTACTAGCAAAGTCAAAGGTTCGTGTGGTGACCGACTCAAACTAGTCTCTGTTTCGAAAGTCTTCCTGAGAGACATGCTAATGTGTCTCACATTGAGTAAAAATGAGAAAGTTGAACACTATATAAGGATGATAACCCATAAACCCATTACCTTAAGGTTTTGGGTTTAGAATGGTGTTAATCCTCCTTATGGGTTTAACAATCGTACTCTTGGATTGTGACTTGGCCCACCTGGCCTCTGCCACGGGACAATTGTGCAACCCACAACAATCTCCCCCTGATTCCATATGTTGGGTCGAGAGCTTACCCCTAGATCAAAAGTTATATCAATTAGTCAGGGCACAACTCTTCTAGAAATCTTACTCTTGGTTTGTGACTTGGCCCCACGGGACAATTGTGCAACCCACAACAATCTCCCCCTGATTCCATATGTTGGGTCAAGAGCATACCCCTAGATCAAAAGTTATATCAATTAGTTGGGGCACAACTCTTTTTACTTACAAACGTAATAACCCAAGCGCCACGATTCAATTGTGACCCGACCCACTTGGCCTTTACCACAAGACAATTGATTCCACCCGCAATAATATCTCTCGAAAGACCTAAGAGTTGTATCAAAGCTGAAGGTTTGTCTTAATGACCGGCTCAGACGAGTCCCCGTATCAAAAGTCTTCTTGACGGAGGGTTAGGCAAGTGTGTCTCGTTTGTGAACGACGATACAAGTAAGGGGTACTCGTGGCTTAAAATGCTTACGGTCAAGTGGGAAGTACCAGTGTGAAAGGACTCACACTTGGGGAGAGATTGTTGAAAATTCCACTCTAAGTTTAAGTTTCACATTGAGTGAAAATGAGGAAATTGAGCACCATATAAGGATGAATAACCATAAACCCATTGCCTTAAAGTTTTGGGTGAGAGATGATGTCAATCCCTTATATATGGATTGAGCTCATGTCTCATTGGTATTATACCACTCTGATGATTCTCTCTCAAAAGACCCAACATTATTTAGGTATAAAGCTTATAAATAAGTAAAAGTTAATTATTTAAACTTCATTTTAGAAAAGTCTCAAACTTTCTAAAAATATTTTATCTTTATCTTTTCTTTAAATTTTTGAAGAATCAACTCTCTTAAGTTTGGTTTGGAAAGTTATATATATATATATATATATATATATATATATATATATATATATATATATATATATATATATATATATATTTGTATATATATATATGGGGATATAAGTTTTTATTATTCAAATTCATTGCAGTTCGTGGTATGAAAAAATAATTGTATATGATAGGTTATATGGATTTACCATGTGCACTAAGTTTCTAAAATTCATCTTTGTTGTAGGGACAACTTAGTAAATATAGTATGAGAGGTGCAAACCTAAATTTAATTCTATGCATGTGTCTTCAATAAGTGGTGTTAAGAGTTTGTGATATTGATGTTTATGAACTATGACATGAAAGGAATGTTTCAACCATAGTTCATAGTTAATTAAAAGTGCAAAAACCTTTGGAAGTTTCAACAAAACAATTCATCCAGTGAGAGGAATGTTCGCCCAATGATCAAAACTCTTGAGTTTTCAATTAATTGAATTTCGCCAGTTAACATTGACTTGCCCAACAATCAAAGCTCTCGAGCTATCAGTTAATTGAATCTCATCTGATAATAAGTTGCCTAGCAACACTACATAATTCATGGATTATGTGAAATAGTGCAAGTGTTCAAATCGAGTCAAGCTAAGTTTTCACTTCATTCTTATGCTTAACGTTGAATAGTTTGCTTCAAAATAACCATAATTTGAAACAATTTGTCCTAAATGCAATATCCTAACACACAACTTATAAACACACGATATTTTATTCATTCAAAATATACAAAATCTTATCTTAAACTCAAACATTTAAAATATACTCAAATAACACATGTTGACTCCCTATTAAGGGTGTAACTTATCCAGTAAGTGCATTGTTCGATTGTAGCACAATAAGGTTGTATCCACAGGGGTTTGGTTTGATAAAGCAGTAATATATAATCTATTTAAGTTTGTGATAAAACAATGATTAAAGTTTGATAGTTTTAAATTTAAATTTGAATAAAAGATAAAGATAAGTGATACTAATTAAGGCATTAGGATTGAACTTGACTTCTTTCACTTAACTACATTGTCCTTGATTCTCTATAAATTATATTTTTTATGTTAGTGTTCTTGGAAGTACTCTTAAATGTAATTCTAACCTCATTCCTGTAGTATTAGAACCTAAGGGTTTTAGATACATGGTGATTCTTATCTAGGTGCAGCAACCCTTGCATTAACGAATAAGACTCTTTAAACCAACTTAAACCGTAGATCCATCTTAGGTATCTATGAAGCATTAGGAAATTTGATTGGATATAAACACTAAACCAATTCTTACTATATTTAATGTTGATGAAGTGTGATGATTAACCAAGTCATCAATTAATAAAAGCAAATCAAATACCTAGCACATAAAACAATAACATAATATATATTGAATCATGCAGTACCAAGAGTTAGAGAAGTTACATCCAATCACAATTAGGAAGAATTCAGCTGTTCATATTGATCTCTACAATAAACATGATAAGGTTTAGTATTTCCTTCCTCCTATGTTTCTCCCTAAGGATATTACAATAAGTGTCTATAAACATATATTAAACTATTATATCAGTTCTCAAAACCAACATACAAAATAACATAGGCATGTTTTGTTCTTATAGAAAAATAATGTGCTACTTCAACTCCAACTTTGATGCTTGAGCCATATATATTTCAATTTTCTTTACATAACAACTACATTTATATTAAACTAGATATTTTTTTATTAAGCAAATTTACTTGTGTTTAAATGAATAATTGTGCTTGTATAAATAACACACATATTTTATTTGATAAGTAAAATCTATTCAACGATATTATATTTCAACATCTTTAAACAAACATATTGTTTGAGGTTATTTTAAGAGGAATTTCTTTAACAGTAGTAATCTAAGAAAAGTGATTACAAGTTTATATATAAAATCATTTTTATTAAAGTACTAGTTAAAATATATAAAGGAAATAGTGGAACGGTTGTATATTATATATATTACATGTATGTACTATTATATAAATGAAGAGACATTTATTAATTTTTTAATATTATTCTTTAAATAGATAATTTTAATATTTAATAAATAAAAATAATGTATTTATTTAATAAAATATATAATTAAATATTTTTTATTTTAAAATTATTAAATAATTTTTTTAAAATAACATGTATATGATATATTTAATATTTTTCTCACAACACTGTACAATTTTAAAAAAAAATATTTTATATTTTTAATTAATTATTCATAAAAGAAATAAAATAATCAAATAACATATATTTTTAAAATGATATTATCTATAATATTAATAGAAATAACTCTTCCCTCTACTTTAATTAATCTTTTTTATTTATCCAAAATTTCACCCTTTTATGTTATTATAGATAACTTGATATTTTAAACTCAATTAATTATTCAAACTAAAAAAATCACTTACACAATAGAAAACTAATAAAATTATAAAAAATATTTTAATAATATTAGTTTCTTTTAATAATCATAATGATAATATCAATTATTTTCTTTTACTTTTTTTTATCATAAGAAAGGAAAAAGCCAATATACATTAATATAGGCAAATATCTATATTTCTACTATTTTTAATATAATAAAAATTACATACATATCTGCAAAAGAGCACACCGTTTGCACTAGTTAATCTAAGAAATATATATATACATATATATATATATATTATAAAACAACATCTTCACAATATTTCTAATATTATTTTTACACATATTTTAAATTATATTAACTTTATATTTTTGATTAATTAAACAAAAAATAATAAAATAATACATATTTTTAAAATTATATTATTTTAATGTAATAAAAATCTGAATATAAGTGTATGAAAATGTATGTATTTCCAACTATTAATCTGAAATATGTATATGTTATAATTATATTTTATGTAATTTATTGTGGATTTTCTTTGAAAATGTGTAAAAAATTATATTTCATAAAATATCACTTAATATTTACTGAGAGATTTTAGTACTTATATTAATATGAGATATTTTTTCAAATCATATTTTAATTTATTTACAGTATTTGGTATAAAAGCATCTTTCAAGAGATTTGGATTCAATTTCTATTGAGCCGTTAGTATTAAGAATCAAAATATATAAAAAAACAAATTACATACTAAGTTTTTATATATATATATATATATATATATATATATATATATATATATATATAATTTTTTATATATTTTTTAATTTTACCCTCCAATAACTTCTTGCATACAAATCATATATCTATGATAATAAAAGAATAATGTAAACAATGAAATTATTTTGATTATGTGGTTAATTAGAAAAGATATTCCAAACGGAGATAAAAAAAAATACATTATTTGAAATAGGATAAAAAACAAAAACCTGTATATAAATTTTATTCTATAGTAAAAAGGATCAATTATTTTCATATCATTAATGTTTGTAGTTTAGAAAACTATTATTTGTCATTTAGACACATAATTAACACCATAAAGAGAATCTTTTTGTTACATAAAAGTATTTCCATGAATGATATTAAGATAGATGTATATATATCTACTACTTTTTTTTCTATATATCTAAATTTTCAATATCTATTTTCATTTGTATACACGCGTTCTTTATTAAGTTTGACGCGTGTACATATGTTTTAATTAGAGGTTAAATGATAATAAAATTAAATTTTGAATATTTCAGATAATAATAATTATAATAATATAGTAATAAAAGAATAATTTGATAATATCTTATTTAACTGAGTTTTGAAATGATAGATCACATTGATGTTATTTTTAATCAGGTGATAAATGATGTGATTAATTAGATTAATTAAAAGGTAAGGAAGATAAATTCTTCTTCCTTGAACTTTGGACCTCCTATATATATACCCTTCCCACAAAAACCTCTACTATCACGAGTCTCAAAAACCTTCTGTTCTGAACTTTGATCTATTGGACACACTTTCTCTGTCTCTCTCTTTCTCTCAAAAAAGAGAGAGAAACAAATATATACAATAATAAAAATATAAAAAACACTCACAAGACTCATCCATGGCGTTTCAGAAGCTCTTCGCCAAACGTTGTTTCGATAGTTTCAGGACCACGACGTCGTTTCAACGCGCCATCGTCTCCAAAGCAGCGTCGCCTCCTATGGTGCCTCCTATCATGCCGCATGAGAGTTCCGATGACAAAGGCTTTCTCCGGCGGGTTTCGTTCCTCCGGCGAGCAGTGTACCACTCCAGCCCGGTCCGGCTGCCGGAGTTTTTCTCTTTTCCGATGGGAGAGAAACTCCGGGAGGCACTCAAAGGCATCAACAGTGGTGTGGCAGCGCCAATTGCCGGCCATGCGGAAAGCGGAATGTCAGTGGAGAATGCACGGAAGATTCTGAGAGCGGCGCAAATGGAGAAGGTGAAGGCGAAGCTGAGGAATGTTGCTGAAAGTTCGGTTCAGTACTCTGAGTTCTTGCGGATCTGTGTTGAGGCATGTGAGAATCATGATCAAGGTGTAGAGTTCGCAAAGATCTTGGATGAATCCGGAAACGTCATCGTTTTGGGAAACGCCGTCTTTCTCCGCCCTGAACAGGTACTCACACCTCGGATTCTGATAATTCTGCCTACTGACATTCACTTTATGTTAACTAAACTTTTTTTATTATTTACTTGAAAGAAATTATATAAATTATATTTTGTTTTTATCATCTATTCTGTTGTTCATGAGAACTTTTGTTCTTATTTATCACTGTTTTGGCTCTTCATGTTTTCTGGGATTAATCTTCTGATTATAAATTCAATCGATACAGTTTCTGTAAAAATCTAGTCCGGCATATGCATATGAGAAATTGATATTGATTTCAATTGGATTTTTTTTATTTATTTCAGCTATAGCTATGACAGAGTTCTGATTTTCTTATTTCAAACTGATTTTACCATCATAGCTGATAAGAAGGTTGTCTCAGATAAAATCTTGATGAAATGAAAGAGTAATCAGATATTAATTTATTGGCATTTATTTCTTATAAATGTATCTTGTAAACTTTCTCACTGTAAACTGCAAGAAAATCAATGAAGTTCATGAAAGTTCAATCAAAATTATAACAAATGATAGAATAATAATAATAAAAACGTTTTTCAAACATTCACGTGGAATTAATATCTTATTGTACTTAAACCGCATGGATTTTGACAATCCATACAGGCACAAATTCTCATCTTAACCATGAAAATATGGTTTGAGCGCAGAAAAGTGTGGTCCATTAGACATTAACTCTGTTATTAATAAAAGCGTCATAAAAGACAATGGTAATGTGTCAGTAAAAGCCATTGAATTGAACCTGCAGTGGCACGGTTATTTTTTTCTGCAATGTGATGAGGAGGATCCTTATCCTAATATGGGGGTAACGGGTATTTACTTTGTCCCATTCCCACAAACATTAACCTTGTGGAGAGTTTCAACTAGATTTTTTGGATAGGACAAGTGGTGTGTGAGGTGTCTGATATACCAGTTCCCCATGGATGAAGGTGCCCTCTGATCAGATCAGTGACCACTTTTTTTTGCATGGATTTTAATTTGCGTGACGCGAACCTTGTTTTTTCTCTTACTATCATTCATTACTCCACTCACTCTGATCACTATTTTGGCCATGTTTATGGCATTTTATGTCTGAGAACCTTTCTTACTCTTCAAAACGTGGCACCATGTTGTGCTTACCTCTTGTCTTCAACTCTGGGAGAACCTCCAAATTTTAATGAAAGGTCACAATTATCTGAGTTTTTTTGTCTACACTAGCGGTGCCTTAAAAACAAACCGCTCCCTCAATTCATCTATCCTCATCATTTCATTTTTACAGTATCTCTGTTTCTTCATTTCTTCACACTGTTCATTGATTAAGACGATAATTATATTGTAACTGCAACAACTTTTACTAATTTATTTCATCACAGAAAGTGTGGGATTTGATTGACTCTGTCTTATTCATAAGTTGGAGTTAGTGTAAGATTTGGCTTGTCCTATGGGACAAAAAACCTGGTCAATTAGTGGCTATTATATAGCATCATGCATTTGCATTTGCATTTGAGTAATTTTATAATGTTGTTTTGATTCTTTGTGTAGGTGGCGAAATCAATAGAGAGCTTAATCAAACAATCAATAGCCATCCCAACAGATCCCCGAAGGAAAGAGCTTGAGGAGATGGAGAAACAAAAGGCCGTGATTGATGCGAAGGCCAAGGTCCAAGTCCGAACTGAGCTCTATTGTGGGCTGGGCTTTCTGACAGTCCAGACCCTTGGGTTCATGAGGCTAACATTTTGGGAGCTGGACTGGGATGTGATGGAACCTATATGCTTCTTCACTACCTCTTTTGGGTTTGGTCTTGCTTATCTTTTCTTCATGAAGACCTCCACAGAACCTACCTTTCAGGGCTTTTTCCTTCACCGATTCAGGGTGAAGCAGGAGCGTCTGATGAAGAAACAGAACTTTGACATGAACAGGTACAAGGAGCTGTGCAAGGTGTGCTATCCCAGTTTTGAAGATGGTGCCAAATCGGAAACTTCTTCGGTCTTCCACTACTCTTATAAGTGACCTAAAAGCTTTGCGTGGTTGAGTAATTATGTGCAGATAACCCTTTTATTTCAGTAATGTTACTCTTTCGCATCATGCAGCCAAGTGAAACAAACCCTTTGCTTTGAAAGGAATGGAAAAGTTCAGTGCAGTAGATAACAAAAAGATCCATTTTAAAGTCATAAAATCAAAAAAATGAAAAAGGATCAGTAGTTTGTAGATTTTTAGCTTTTTGTTTTTTTTGTAAGAAAAAAAAAAACAAAAGAAGACGATCGGTTTATTTTCTTTTGAGTATTTTGCCTTATTTCACTTTCTTGCAACGGTGGAAAACGTGTTTTATTTGTGCAAACTTTTATTTATGATGATTGAAAAAAATAAAAGATATATTAAAGTTGTATATATTAATAATCATGAACATATATTTTTAACAATTTTAATTCGTTTTATAATTTTATTAAAAGTACGCTTTGTGAATTTTCATCAATGTAAAAATAAAATATGTCTCAAAATAACAGTTATATAATGAAAATACTTTTTCATTTTTATGAATTTTTTTTTAATTATAAAAACTAAAAAGTTGGTTATTAAATATAAAGATAGAAAACATAGTAAAGTTAAAAAAATGTGTTCATGATAACAGTTATAAACTCTCATCTTATTAACATGTGTTGTGAACGATGAAAAGTATAAAATATATATTACTTACAAAATTATCAAATATTGTAACATTTACCACTTGAATAAAATAAATGGAAATAATTGTTTAATTATTTTTTAAATAACTTGACCAATAATTTTTATTACAATATACACTTCAAAGAAAATTTTAGTCTTTATTATACGGCATTTTATAATTTTTGTATAATTTTAAATTTGTTTTTCTTCTTTACCCGTTAAATATTATAAATAAGTGTATTTTATATTAACAAATAATGAAAATAGAATTTTAAAAGCTATTAATAATGAAGGTTATGAAGGTTACTTTAGTTTTAAAGCTATTGAAAAAAATAATAACATACCTCAATACTATTTACCTTTATTTGAAAAAATAATTTTAATTTTTCTTTTGTATTCTATTTTACCAAACAACTAAATATTTCATTTAACATATATTTTTTTCTAACTTGTTTTTTCTTTTAATTGTTATCTTCAAAATGTGTTTGGAAACAAGAAAATTATAATTAGATTCACTTTAAGTAGCAATAATATGGACTTGGCCCAATTGGGTTATCCAAGTATGATCTTTTGTTATTGGGTTTTTACTTCTGTACTCCCACAATTTCTTCATGCACTCAAGTATTTTCGAAATGACTATTTCATCTTTCAAATAAATAATTTTCACATTACATGTTTTGAAAATTTTTCAAAATAAATTTTTTGAAATTTCTGAAACAACATATTCATAATGAAATTTCTGAAATAGAAAATTTAGAACAAAACTTTTTGAAATTTATTTTTTTGAATAAAATTTTCGTAGCATATAAAATGTGTTTTGAAAACTTTAAAAATAAAGCTCATAAAATGCCTTACAAAATACATTTTTTTTTTAAAATATCGGACATGAAATATGTTTTTAAAAAGAACGTATAGAACACATGAAACCTGACAAAAATTTTCAAAACGATTTTTCTTTCTCTGCATTTTTTTCTATTCTTCCTTCGGTGTTTTCCCTCTCTTCTTCTTTCAAGTTGCAGAATCTGGAATTCATTAAAAAAGGAAGTGGGGGAGTAACTTCTTTTCTTTTTTATTATAATTTTAATAAGAAGTAATTTAAGCTTTATGGATTTTTTGGGGTGGAGGATAGAAAAAAAGGGAAGTGATGGAAGAAACTGCTGCAAGTCTAAGAAACTAACCCATGGACTTCAACGCTTTTGTTTTGATCGGGTTCTTTTTTGTTGTTCGTCGCTAGGGATGGCAACGGGGCGGGGCGGGTACGGGTATCATGATCCCATCCCCATCCTCATAATAAAAATTCATCTCCATCCCCAAACTCAACGGGTATACAACTTTTGACCCATCCTCATCCCCACCGGGTAACGGGTATTTTCTTATACCCATACCCATACCCATTTTTTTATTGTTTCATATATCAATTAAATATTTTTTATAAAAAAAATTTAAAAATCACACCAACGGAATCATGATACTATCAA
>Ga0214544_1006683_pt1 | contig 21011 bp, 11 predicted proteins | sample CNSS3metaG_FD_160074 | JGI IMG/M metagenome (GOLD analysis project Ga0214544, IMG submission 160074) | Root nodule microbial communities from cowpea collected in UCLA plant growth center, Los Angeles, California, USA - CNSS3 | ecosystem: Host-associated > Plants > Roots > Nodule | place: USA...
AACATAAAAAAAAAAAATAAAATTTTTAAAATGGTTGTTAAATATAAAATTAAAAAAAAAAAAGATATGTAAAAAAAATTTAAATAATGATTTAAGATAAAAGAGATTTGTAAAAAAATGATTAAAAGTAAATTATTTGTAAAATAATTAATTTTTAAAATAACTAAGGGTAAAACGGGTATTATAAAATGTGGACACAAAAAAAGGAATCTCCTTTTATTATTGTTATAGATTATATATTTTAGAAAGTTCATTTTGAAAATTTTGATTTGAAAAATTCATTTCACAATTAGCGTTTCAAAAAAGTTTATTCCAAAAGTTCTATTTTAAAAATTTGATTCCCTAAATCATGTTTTGAAAATTTTTAAAATCTTATTCTAGAAGTGACTTTAGGAAAGAGTAAAATGGTGATTTTAAAAAGTATGAGAGTGCAACTAAAAGTTATGGGTGCAGGAAGAAAAACCCTTATTAATATTTTGATTCCGCTCGTACCCTCCTGAACCAACGAGTATAGCCCACTCCTCGTGCTAAAGGTAAAAGGAATCACCTCCATCAATTTCTTCCTGCACCCCATCAATTTTGGTTACTTTCTTTTTCTCTTTCTCATCCGTATAAATTTAATGTTTTACTAAAATACTACTTCTATCTGTTATTTTTAATAAAAATCTCATTCCTTTCCAAATATCTAAAATATCTTATGAGTTACATGTTTGTGACATTTAGAATGTGTGATCGAATATACGTGGGTGGGTTAATAGACTTAAATAATATATATTTTTTTACATAATTTTGATATTATCATAATAAATTTATATTAAATTTAATTTCATAAGATTGATTTATAAAGTGTTATATATATATATATATATATATATATTATGATTTAGTTATATATTTAGTGGATGTAGAGTAGAAAATACAATAGTAAAGAAATAAATATAATAGTATGTACCCGTTTTGCATGTGGTAGAGGTTGGTAACCGTTGATCAAATGCTACTTCAAAATTTAGCAATTTTTATTTGAAGCAATTTTAATTTTTACGAGTTTTTTTTTTTTTCTTGACGATGTTTGAAATGGTTCCTTCGTATATTGATGGACCATCTCTTTGAAAATGAAATTTGTTAAGTTATATTGAATTGAGTCATTCTTGCTTGTCTTATTAGTTTATCCAATTTTTTTCATTAAGCCAATCGATAAACATCGAGAGAAAGTGAAAGATGAGAAAGAGAGAAAATAATGATAAAATTTTTATTTAATAATTGTACATTTTCTAAGTACGTGTCGCTTACGTAAGGACAATTATTATATATCTAATATCTAATTACTAATATTTGTATAAATGAATTTAATCATAACTTTATATATGATAAATATATTAAGTACCGAGACATAATGAGGTGATGATTTAGAAGAATAAATTGAAGGTTAATGTTTTTATTTTTTAAAACATGAATATTTGTGGCTAAGAGAGGTACTATGCAATTGTTGATTAATGGCAAACAGTGAAAAACTAATCCGTTTTCCGTTGTTTTTGTCGTTAACAACGTTAATAAGAGGAAGTAGAGTCTTACACGTACCAAACCTACTGTGTTTTCCATTTTTGTCCTTAACAATGAAACTGAAGCAGAAGTCAGTTACTTAAACTGTTCCATTTAAAACTTGGAAGCAACAACATCCTACCTTGTCCCTCTTTCATTCTAATTCTGCTTTTCGCCATATACATACCAACACGTTTTCTTGCTCCTTCAGAAAAACTATGCTATACGTTACCAACTTCTAATATTTGTTGAACCTGTGATTCACTGAACTTGAGTGGTACTTCAGGTACAATAATTTTGATTCCAGTGGATTCAATTTTGCTCGAATATTCGTTGCTACTGCAATATTTGTTTTGAGTTTATGCAATACTTTTTGTTATTATGTGTTTAATATGATTACTGATTGATGAGAAAATAACTGATATCAAATTCTGAGTTTCTTCGACAGCATGATATGTTTGATTCTGCTTTTTGAACATGATTGGTTCACTCACTCCAAGTGATGCATGAGATTAGCAAACTTTTTCTTCTCTTAAACCAGACAAAACCACGTTCACCAAGCTCATGACCTGTTTTATTCTCTGTTTTTAAACAATTTAATGTCTTTGGACTGATTATACGATGAACACACCATGATTTTGGGAAGGAAATAAAATCGTGGTGACTTCAATTCATTATAAGTGTTGTAGCAATACGAGTAGTACAATACAACACACTGAAATCTGAATTTGTCCTTGTCGGCAGAGTTAAAAAACTGATTCGGTGCCTGTCATTTTTTTTTCCTTACAAGTGTAGTGTTTCTTTGAGGTGACTTCAATTTATCGCAGACGACAGAAACAATGGCCATGCAAGGTTGTTATTGTCATCATCATGTGAAGTTGGTGACTCAAAGAAGAACACTAGACAGTCTAAGTTTTTCAGGCTCAATTTCGGTCAATAAATTGTCAAAGAACATTAGGACAACGACGTGTGATCCATCAAAGAACAATCCGTTTCCAAAGTTTTTGGTCGTGAGAATGCGACAGACAGAGTTGCCTTTGCCTGTCTCAAAGAACGGAGCAGCAAATGGTAGAGCTGTTAAAATGGTACCAACAACCGAGCTAGTGAACAGAAAAACAATGTCAGCGAATAAGGTGGAGAAGACAGTGAACGGTTCAGCTTCAAAGGTTAATCGGGCAAGTCCAGTGAGAAAAAAACCTATGCCAGGCATGACCAAGACAGTGAAGTCTAGAACCAGAACATCTAGAGAACTTCCATCGTTAGAAGAGCTAAAGGTTTTACCTTCAGATGAAGGTTTCAGTTGGGCCAATGAACATTACAGCTCCTGGCAGAGGTCTATTGATGTTTGGTCTTTTGTTGTTTCTTTCAGAATTCGGATTCTGTTGGACAACTCAAAATGGGCATATCTGAGAGGCTTCACAGAAGCAAAACAGGTAGGTTCTGAATTTTGTTGGTTGCCAACAAAATTTTCGATTCTGACTTGATTTGTAGTCCTAGGTGGTCGAAACAAATTAGTGTTTTGGTCATGTTTCTGACTGAGTTTTTGTGCTTTATCTGAACTGAGATTTTTTTAACATTCATTAGAAAATCAGAAGGAGGAAAACTGCCTCATGGTTAAGGGAGTCCGTATTGCAGCTTGGTCCAACTTTCATTAAACTTGGTCAGTTATCATCAACAAGATCAGATCTATTTCCACGTGAATTTGTGGATGAGCTCGCAAAATTGCAGGTATTTCTTCTTTCATTTTCAGGATCATCATTGCAGACATTTCCTATTTTTTGTTAAGAAACGAAAAGTGCTAGATTTTGGCGTAAATAGAGTGAATATAACATTGTACAGGACATGGTTCCTGCATTCTCTCCTAAGAAAGCAAGAAAATTTATTGAGAGTGAATTAGGAGCTCCCATTGACATGTTATTTAAAGGGTTTGAAGATCGACCAATTGCTGCTGCTAGTCTCGGTCAGGTGTTTGATTCTACCCCTCAAGATTTATATTTTGGTTAAATTGAAAATTTGACTTACACTTTTAAATTATTGTTGTTATTAATATGGTAAAATCAATTTTGGGGACACATTTTTGTAGGTTCATCGTGCTATTCTGCATAATGGAGAAAAGGTAGTGGTCAAAGTTCAAAGGCCAGGTCTGAAGAAGCTTTTCGACATTGATTTGAGTAAGTTGTGCTGATTTTGTTTCTTCCATTAACAACACCTTGGGGTCTTGATTACAAGGTGTTACCAACTACAATTACCAATTATTCTCGCATGTTTGCTTGCTGTATCCAGAAAACTTAAAGCTGATCGCAGAGTATTTCCAGAGAAATGAAGCTTTTGGGGGTCCACTTAGAGATTGGATTGGAATATACGAAGAATGTGCAACGTAAGTAATAAGCTAGGAAGTATATTGTTATGGGGATTTCATGAAGTAAAGCATATGTTAAATTATGTTCATTGCATATCAGTAACTTATTATTCCAATGCTTTCTACAATTTATAGTGTTTCACATGCTACTCTGCAGTATTCTGTATCAAGAAATTGATTACATAAATGAAGGAAAGAATGCTGACAGGTTCCGAAGAGATTTTAGAAACATAAAGTGGGTTCGAATACCGGTAAGTTTCATGCTGCAGCACTAACATAACATCCAATTCCAGCCTGTGAAAACTTTTAGTGTCTAACAATTCTATTTTACTTTTACTGTAGTTGGTGTATTGGGATTACACTGCCTTAAAGGTGTTGACCATGGAGTATGTACCAGGTTTTCATCTTCACTAATGCATGTTCACTGTGAACTTTATTTACAACTGTTCCTAACTCTGATTTTACTACTGGCACAGGTATCAAAATAGACCAGGTGGATACATTAACTTCTCGTGGCTATGATCGATTACGAATCTCATCACGTGCTACTGAGGCGTACCTGATTCAGGTCCACAATCTAATAGTAACATATGCTATGTTGAAACTTTTTCTAGCACTCATGTAACTGAAAACGCTGAGTTAATGGATTATCATTTTGTTTTTGTCTTACAGATTTTGAGAACAGGTTTCTTTCATGCGGATCCTCACCCTGGAAATCTTGCGATTGATGTGGACGAAGCAATTATTTATTATGACTTTGGCATGATGGGAGAGATCAAATCTTTTACCAGAGAGAGACTCCTTGAACTTTTCTATGCCATGTATGAAAAGGATGCCAAAAAGGTCTTGATTTTGTACCACCTTGGACTATTCAAATTTACAACATTGTCTTTTACTTCTTCTAACTAATAAGAAATCACAAGTTGCTATCAACCAGTGATTATCTCCAGCAAAAAGGAATTTGAGATTGCCATAACTTTTAACTGATAAACTTTACTATCCATCTTCACACTAATACTATACCAGAAACAATGATGCAGGTTATGCAACGCCTTATAGAACTGGGAGCACTTCAACCTACTGGGGATCTGTCTTCAGTAAGAATGTGAAGTGAACTACTTTCTGTTCAAATTATCTTCTAACTTGGCTTCATATATGATAAATTTTCCTTCCAGGTGAGAAGATCTGTACAGTTTTTCCTTGACCATTTGCAAAGCCAGGCACCAGATCAGCAACAAACTCTTTCTGCAATTGGGGAGGTTGGTCAACAATGTTATATTGAATCACTGAATTCATAATACTTTTTCTGTTTCTTTCAATGGAGTGGAACAATGTATAACCTGAATATGGATCATTATTGTTTTTCACTTGGTTACCACAAATTATCTGCAGAATCTTCAGTCCAGAATTTATTATTCAATGATTTCTGTGTCAGGATTTATTTGCAATAGCACAAGACCAGCCCTTCCGTTTTCCATCCACCTTTGCCTTTGTTCTCAGGGCTTTTTCAACCCTTGAAGGTGTGCTTATTATTAAAACTTCAATGTATGAAGTTAAAAGTAAGTTCGAGTGATGATTCTTTCATATTTTTCTGACAGGCATAGGTTACACACTCAATCCAAATTTCTCCTTTGCAAGGATTGCTGCACCCTATGCACAGGTTCAAAGTTCAAATAGTCCATGAACAATTATTGTTCCCAAACTACATTAAAATGCAGTGTTCATACTTTCTTACTACGTTACAGGAACTTTTAGATATGAGACAAAAGCAGATTACACCACCACAGCTTGTGGAGGAGATAAGAAAGCAAGCAGATGATGTACAACACACACCTCTTTCTTGGTTTTTTTTTTTCTATGATGTTTTTTTGCATGTCATTTGATGTGAAGTATATACTTATGATATTGTTCAATGTGCATCCACTTTAATGGATAACTCTTTAATGCTTTTAGGCTAGATCCTATACCATGTCAATGCCATACAGAGTTCAAAGAATAGAAGAGTTTACAAAGCAACTTGAAGCAGGTGATCTAAAACTTCGAGTCCGAGTTCTCGAGGTCAGTTTATTCATTTCTTTTGTTGCACATTATTCATTTAAAATGACTTATATCAGTTTTATACTGTCACAGTTTTTCTCTGGTGTTAACAAAAGACACTAGAACTGTGTAAAGATTAAAACTTCAAGAAAGGAATAATTGTAATTAGAAGGTGATTATTCAGAATCCTTTTTGTAAAATTGAGATTAATGAGCTTAATTTGACAGTCTGAAAGAGCTGCAAAGAAAGCAACAACTTTACAAATGGCAACCATGTATACAGTATTAGGAGGAACTCTGTTAAACCTTGGTATCACTATGAGCAACCAAGGAAATGTAGCTATGGGAAATGGATCTTTCATTGCTGCAGGTAACTTTATCTTATAGAGCTTATTGTCCAATCATGTTTAAATTTCTTCATGTAACTGATAGGTGTAGCATTTGAATGTGCAGGTATTTTTATGACACTGTTTGTCAGATCCATGCAAAGGGTAAAGATGCTTGATAAGTTTGAAAAAATGATATAACTGCTTACCAACAGATTCTATTCTTTCAGGCTTGTATAAACTTGTTTTATCTCCATTGTATAAGAATGAATTAAATTTAAATTCGATTTTTTAAATTTTTCTTTCAAATCTAAGAATTTCATAACTTTTTTCTTTTTTTATTTAACAAATTTCATTTTTACTATAATTCTCACCTGTTTTCTTTGGCTGTCTCTTTACAAAGAAAAAATCAAGAAAGATTACGGTTGGCAAATAACATTAAATGAGGGATTATTAATTCTTTTTATTGACTTAACTCGTGTTCTTTTATTCTTCTTTGTTTCTTACACTATTTGGAAGTGACATGTAGTTGCAATAACATTAAACTACTCGTGCAATAATTCTTCATTGACTTAATGCAGAACAATACAGTATCAAGAACCTCCATTATTACATCTTTTTAATCAATGCATTTCAAGTTATGTATTTTCCGGGTTTTCTCAAAATCACAATTTCAGAAATAACTATGAAATAAATGTCTATTTCCTGAAGAAAATATTAATAATACCCTGTTTGTGTATACTTTTAAACATTTTATCGATTGTTGAGTTCAGATTTATGTAATTATGTTATTGGTAGAGAATATTCATCTTCTTATTTATAAATCATTTTTGGTATAGTCTCGTTTCAAGAGTTCAGAATTTTTTTCTTTAATTTTGTTATATTACCGTGATTTTAAAATATACTGAATATTTGTGTTTTGGTCATATTAAACAAATATTTTTCGTGGATTTTAAAAAAAATATAATCAGTATGCATTGTGTTAAAAATGATTTTGTTGATAACCGTCTTTATTTCTAAAATATAAAGATTATTTAAATCACTATCTTCTAATTTAAAGCAAGTTTATACCAGTAGCGATAAAATATATAATTTAAGACAAATAATTGTTGGTTTGAATTAAGGAAATTAAAGTGAATCCATAAGTTATTATTTTTCCTCTTTGTTCACATTACTTCCCTGCCTTTTTTTAAAGGTTTTTTATTATTAGGTAACTAGAATAATATATTGATTTTTTCTTCTATTTACTTTTTTTTCTATTTTATTTATATTATCATATTGTTTATAATATATTTATTTCTTGTTCACCTATAAAATTGAAAACCGCTACCTTTTAATAATTTAAAAATAAATATAATATGCATGGAATATATTTATTAATTTAAAACTATGTGATGATTAAAATCACAATATGCTTAAATGAAAACTGGGATTATTTCCTCTAAATTACATCCTGTAGTTTTAAATAATATATTTAATAAAATGAAACTCATCTCCTCTATTTTGTAATACACATTTACATTCTTATAATTTATAATAAATATAACTCATTTCCTTGTCTTTTAATGAATTAGTATTTCTTTTTCTCGTTGTATTTAAAAATAATATATTTAATCAAATTTAAATAAAATTAAAAGTTTTTAAATATAGATATTAAGTTAACAAATTTAATCATATATTTTATTATTATTTATTTTTTATATTATTAAATAGTACTTCTTAAAAATGTAACATTTATACTTTTAAAGACAATTTATTATTACGAGACAATACAATTTTATGACATTTTTAAGTATATGAGTTAAATTATTGAATTTCAGATATCTACTTTTTATGTTTTAAAATTTTAATCTCTGAATTAAGTAGTTTAAAGTAAAATAAGAAAAGTGTTATTAAAATAGAAAAGAAGTAAGTATATTTTACTGCAATTACAGCCACATAAAATGTCTATTTTAAAAGTTAAAAATTAAATAAATTTTATTGAGAAATAAACAAAATAAATAAATATCAATTTTTAAAATAGAAAATTATTATATAAATGGCATGCATTTAACATACACTGCTAAAAAAGATAATTGAATTGTCTCCATCACTGAACACTAGAGGAGGAGGGAGAAGTACATGTAGAAGGTAGTTAGCAGTTAGGTAGGTGGGTGAAGTAACATGCATTTCATTTTCATTTTGATAATTAATTCATTAAACTACACTTTAAAATCATCAAAATATTTTTTTTAACAAGTCTAATATAAAATATAGATATTTATTCTATATAAAACTTATTAATTTTATAAATGTATAAATTAAGACTAGATATACATTATACCTCCCTTTATTTTTTATTTTTTTTTATAATAACTATAATTTATTTTTTTTATAATTTTTTACAATAATTATAGTTTTTTATCTTTTATGGGTTTTGTGTTGTTTTCGTAATTTTTTTTGAATAAATTTTTATTTGAAAACAAATTACTAACAACTTTAAAGTGTTAATATAATTGAGATGTCAAAATAATAATATTTAACCTGATTTTATTTGAAAAATTAAAATTGTCATCCAACTTAGTATTAACATACAAAATTGTTATTTAATAATAACTCTTATAATCACACTTTTTATATTGTTTAATAGTGAGAAATATAAATTATACTAAAGAAATAATATTTTTATGATTTAAATAAACTTTATGAGCATAAATATGGACGCTCTTATTAAGGTGTAGCATTTATAGAAACATGTTATTATTATGAATTATTCTTTAATGAAATATTTCTACTAAATATATTTCTGAATATTAATTTCACACTTAATCTAATTAAAAACTAGCTCAAATTTTTATTTGCTACTCTTTTTAATCAAATTTCTTAGATGTTTATTTCTATTAATTGGTTATCTTCTTTTTTAATCTAGCGGTATATGTATTATTTTTAAAATTAACTTAAATAGTCAACTTCGTATTGTAATTCTTACTTATTCATACTCATATTCATTGTCTAAAATTAAATATTTTTTATTTTACACCTTATCTATTTTTAATTACCTTACATATTTATTCACTTTATTGTTTATATTTTCCTTTCTTTCTATACCAAACCGACCATTTTTAATAATTAATAGTTGTTCATCACTATGAGATTTGCATTTTGAAGTATTTTTATTTGTGTTTATTTTCCAAGATGAAAAATAAAAAGATTATTTTTAATAGGGAGAGTGGCGTTTGTGTTAAAAACTGAAAAAGCCATTTAATGTTATTTTTAAGTGAAGTTCTTATATAAATTGAGTTTAATTAAAATTTTAATTTATTTTTTTTATTTTATTTAATTTATTTTAAATATTTGTGGATATTTATACCTGCAAATTTTAAAAAATTGATATATATTATTAAAATGATACTCAATAACAAGATAGATAATAACAAGATAGATAACAAGTGATTTTTTTTTTATAAATCGAATTACAAGTAAGCATTATCCACATCCAACTTAATTTGTTTTCATCTAATTTCATCTAATTAAGAAAGATAAGAGACTTAATAAAAGATAATTATTTTCTAAAAAAACTAAATTATAATTTGTGGTTCCTATGTTATTATTAAAGATAATAAAAAATCAATTATTCCATTAAACCAAATATAAACTTTGAAGTAAGGGAAAAAAAATGAATATTTCATTTATAAAATATTTTATCTTATAGTCAAATTAATTTTCCACTGTGGAAAGTAGACATGTGAAGCCTTCTATCTGTACTGTACCCTACCCTCCATCCACATCTATGTAACATGCATGCATCTTCTTTAAACTAAATCGTTTTTTTATTTATTTTTATTAGAAATAAATTTGATCAAATTTTACGTATTTTCGATTAAGTTCAGATATATTAATTTGCATCGTAGATTATGCCTATAAAAAAAATGCTTAATTCGTTGGTAGGTGGACAAAGGTTGCATGTGTGTTTATATGGAAATTAAAAAAGTAATAAGTGTGCATCGCATGGGCTGCATTTTAAATTTTAGATGAAATAAATAGTCTTTAATTTATCAAACTCCCCACCAAAATCATTGTCGAACACCAAATTACCTTAAATTAATTATTTTTAAGAAACCATAATTGTAATTGTCTTTGTTTCATGTTACAAATTAATTATTTTACAAAAAAAGTATCAAAAACTAATTTTTATATCTTGCAAATGGCAAAAGAATTTTCACACACACTAATCATCATAACATTAACAACACTCTCTTAATAAGTTTTCACACTATTAATCTAAGAATAATTGTTTTAAAATGTATTCTACTAATAATTAATTTGAGTTAATAATAATAATAATAATAATAATAATAATTAATAATTAATAGTGCAAAGGTTACTACCTAACACACCTTTGGATTGGGGTTGAAGTAGATGAACGAGAAAATTGAGAAGATAAGAGAGCGATTGGGTTTGGCTCGGCACGTTGAACGTTGAGTAATTGTATGCATTGAAAGGCGCGTGTAACTCGTGGCGTCTTTCACCACGCCATATATAAGCACTCGCATCACCCATTTTTATTCGCTCTTCACTACTCTTTCGTCTTCTCACTGCCTCTTCCACACACACATCGCAGCCAAAGGTATATTCCAAACTTTCTTTCCTCAATTTCCGTCAGATCCGCGATTCGCTTATCGCATTTGATGCATGCATCATCTTTTATCCATCGTTTATTATTTACTCCTAATTATCTCCTAGATCTCCATTTTCCCCTCGATTCTCTCATCGTCACCTTTTATTGCATATTATTTGCTTGCTTTTTCGTATTTTCCAATTTCTGAATGGTTAACTTTTAAGAGGTTAATTTGTGCTGAGATATATCAGTTTTGATGATTCTTGCATCCACCGTACTTGAAATCAGTTCTCAAATATTATGTATCTTCGTTTACTAATTATGCCTAAATATCTCCGTATTTAATGTTTTGGATTACAGACTCCGTTTTCAACTATCAATGGCGCCAGCAGCTGCATCAGCATCTTCAGATTTCATAAAACCCAGAGGTCGTTCATCAAATATTTTGGATTACCTACATACACTTTCGAATTAGAGTATAATGATGAATCGCGCTGTTTATTTCACCTTGTAAAGTTTTCTCTGTAAAACTGTTCATTTGATCCGTCAGGCACAATCATAAAGAAAAAATAAATAAAAATTAAAGCGTTAAATTTCATATCTCTGAACTCTGATAGATTGGATGTATTTTCGTTATTTGATCTTTTATGTTTGATTTCTATAGATGTTTGCATTGTTGGCGTTGCACGTACGCCGATGGGTGGATTTCTTGGTACTCTGTCATCTCTATCTGCCACTAAGCTAGGCTCTATAGCCATTGAAGGTAACTATGGAAGCATATTTCAGTGTTTATTACATTGCATTTGAAACTTGTCGTGTTTACATGTTTTTTCATTGACATGCAGCTGCTCTTAAGAGGGCCAATGTTGATCCATCCCTTGTGGAAGAAGTGATTTTTGGGAATGTTCTTAGTGCTAATTTGGGGCAAGCTCCTGCAAGACAGGCTGCTCTCGGAGCAGGAATCCCCAATTCAGTAGTCTGCACTACTGTTAACAAAGTTTGTGCATCAGGAATGAAAGGTGGGTTTATTATTAGAAGAATTTTATTTGTATCATTGTATGTTTTTAAAATATAGAAAAAGGATATTAAATATGTTTTGGTTATTGCAGCTACAATGCTTGCAGCACAGAGTATTCAATTAGGCACAAATGATGTTGTTGTGGCTGGTGGTATGGAAAGCATGTCTAATGTACCTAAGTACCTGGCTGAAGCAAGGTCAGTATTGCATTTAATTTGACTCTCTTTAAGATTGGTTTTAGTTGTGGCAGAAACTGATTCAGTATTAAAACTTCAGGAAAGGATCGCGCCTCGGACATGATTCACTTGTTGATGGGATGTTGAAAGATGGGTTGTGGGATGTCTATAAGGATGTTGGGATGGGAGTGTGTGCTGAGCTTTGTGCAGATAACCATGCATTTACAAGAGAAGACCAGGTATTTAGCATTATTGTCTTTTGAGAAAGATTTAGCAGGATTATTGTAATAAATTTTGTTTATGTCTCTGTTTTCCCTCAGGACAACTATGCGATTCAGAGTTTTGAACGTGGAATTGCTGCCCAAGATAGTGGTGCCTTTAAATGGGAAATTGTTCCAGTTGAAGTCTCTGGTGGAAGGGGAAAACCTTCAACAGTCGTTGATAGGGATGAAGGCATAGGAAAGGTAACCACATAAATAAGTTGAAACATGCTAATATTTGTATGAATAGTAGTTTAGACTACAAAAACACTTGTTACGCAATAATATTTCCCAGTTTCATGACTCTGAAATATGTTAGAACGCCATAGGTTTTCTAAGCACGAGTTATATGGATATTGGATAATATTGTGAATATGTCCAGGTCTATTAAGATAGACAAATAATCAGGAGTCGGGATTGGAATTTAAAGTTTTTTTCTCCTCATAATTTAGTAAGTTTATAGTCAATAAATTTGTTTATACTCGATGTCGAATACTAGTCTATATTATTATATTTTCCTTTTCCTATGCCAGTTTGATGCTGCCAAGTTACGCAAACTTCGTCCGAGTTTCAAGGAGACCGGGGGTTCTGTTACTGCTGGCAATGCTTCCAGCATAAGGTTAATATGTTATCAAAACTTGCTCAATATTTTCGTGCATAACGATTTCTATTTGGATGCTCTGTTGAATTATTTTTGTTGTAAAAAAATAAAATTATATATGTCTGTCTGTATGTATATGTATAGAGGAAGAGAGAAAGGGGACTCTTTCTATTTGAGAATGAGAGGGATAAGTACTCACCATTTGATGTTATTATGAATGATAAAAATTTAAGTCCCAAGTCATGTGAGTATTTTTAAACTGTCAAATGACTTTTTTAATTGGTTATGTGAACTTAAAAAACTTTTAATATTGACCATCCATATATGGTTGTATGCTCCAACTTTGCCTATCTTATTCTTATAAAAAATGGATTTTCCACCATATAAATTTCTTATGTGTGCTGAAGCTGGGGTTTGTATGGGGAAGAGCAATACTTGTAAATCTGCCTCGTGCTCCTGGTAGTATAGATAGCAAAGAATGTCGTCAGGAAGACAAGTTTTTTGCCTATATTATCTTTGAGCCACAAGTGAATCATTTAGAATTGTATTTATGACATATTTATTATTTTATATGTCATTGAGTATTCATTTATCATTAACTTCAATTCTCAAATGATAATTAACACCCGTCGTTAGTTTAATATTTTAATAAAAATGAAAATGCTCTTTCTGACAGTGATGGTGCTGCTGCACTAGTTTTGGTGAGTGGAGAGAAGGCATTGAAGCTTGGACTTGAAGTTCTTGCAAAAATCACTGGATTTGCTGATGCTGCTCAGGTATATGAAATATATTTGAAATATGAACTACATCTTCGGACCATAAGAAATAAGAAATAGAAAAAAACATATTGGTATTCACACTATTTCTAGTATTTGCTATTATTATTAGTATAATTTCATACTCATGAGTTTGGGCTGTGCAGGAACCAGAGTTATTTACGACGGCTCCATCCCTTGCCATTCCCAAAGCCATTTCCAATGCAGGGTTGGAGGCTTCACAAATTGACTATTATGAAATTAATGAAGCTTTTGCGGTAGGAATTAATGCTGAATTATAGTACTTTTTCAATTCATGATGCTATAGATTTTAACTGTTCATATTACTGTCCGTAGGTTGTGGCTCTTGCAAACCAAAAACTTCTTGGACTAAATTCGGTAAGCTCTTCTGTGTCATCGAGTGAAAGTTGTAATCCTTTAGTGTATGTTGTTGACTGTCTTGAAGAGTGGATGCTGTTGTAGGTCCCGAATCCCTCTTTGCATAATGAAGAGCACATTACAATTTGTCTATAACCCATAATTTAAGATCATTGCGGCCATTAATGGCCTTATCTTTAATTATCTTAAAGAATTCATGCTGTCGTAGGCTCCAAACCCATCTTTGCATGGTGCAGAACATGTTAGATGTCTTTCTATAATCCATAATTTAACTTCACCGTCATCATTAATGGCTGTACCCTGCCATTTATTCCTTTTACTCAAGTAACTATTATTTTGCAGGAAAAAGTAAATGTACATGGTGGAGCTGTTGCACTGGGTCATCCTCTTGGATGCAGTGGTGCACGCGTTCTGGTGACACTTTTGGGGGTATATGATTTGTTCAAAACTTGCTATTTTACATTATAGAATAGCATGTATGGTCTTTCCATAATATTGAATGTTGTTTTTGGATTCAGTTAATCTAAAAGTTATAACCTGCAGGTATTGAAGCAGAAGAATGGGAAGTACGGAGTCGGTGGCATTTGCAACGGAGGAGGCGGTGCATCTGCCCTTGTTGTTGAGCTTCTGTGAGCCCTTTTTCGTCTTCCGTAAATGTCCTTTCAGAGCCAGCGTTTCGTGCCAAGCTCAAAGATCCTGCTTCCTTTATCATCGTACATGCAAATTCCAAATGTATTACAAGGACCAGACGGGAAGGGTTGACAGAAATTTAGCTACATAATTGTTAGGTTTTAGTCTTAGATACTGTGAAAGTGATGTTTTCTTAGTATCCAAGTAGATCATTCAGCAATAAAAAAAAGAAAAGCTTTCTGTTATATGTTACTGGCGTAATTTGATTTATGGTTTAGACTGGGAGTGATTCTTTTCAAGCCTCTTATTCCAAGCACAACATTACAAAAATTCTTGTACTTGCAAGATGTATTCTTGCGCTAAAATGGCCAAAAAGAAAAGGAGGTTGTACTTGATCTTGTGTTAAATTTATCATTAATGTGGTTATTGTTGGATAGTTGGACTTGCATAAAGCTGATCCATATCGGTATTTAGACTATGATATTCTGAATCATTAATTATATAATTTTCATTTTTATTTTTTAATTATAAATGTATAATTTAATCATTATATAATTAAAATTATAATAACAAATTAAATCACAAATGTCCTGGAATTTAATTTGATTTTTAAATGTAATTTAATTTGACAGATGACTCCAACCTCTTATGTTTTATGTAAAAAATGCTAAGAATGTACTTTCACGTAGTTCGGTGAAATAGAAATCTTTTTATAAAGTGAGCACCTAATCGAGCAATAGAGAAAAATTGATCTTCTATAACTGACATTAAGGAGGAATATAATAAAAATATTATATTTATAATTTTATTTGGAAGAAAAAATAGTAAAGGGTTGAATATTTTTCATGGGATCCACCAAAAAGAATTTTTTTTAAAGTGGAGTGAAATATGAAACAAATATCTGTTTTTCACATAAAAATATGTGCTCTTCTACTGATCATCCGTAACCAAACATAAATAAAGGGGAATTAAATATGTTTATCCAATCAAATATGTATGCATATAAAATTATAAATTTAAAGTTATAATAAACTAGCATGAGACCCGTCGTGTTTTTGGTTTTTAAAATTTTTTAAAAATAATAGATTTTAATATTATTATCAATAAATCAATAATTTAATTTAAAAATTATAAATGTTATAATTGTTAATTTAAATATATTTAAACGATAAATTCTTCTAACAATGATATAATTATATATTTATGTATAATTAACTATTGCTATGTATTATGTGTTATATGTTATGTGTTTTTGAGTAATTTGAAATAATCAATTTGTGATGACATAGATTATTATTTTGTTTAGATTAAGAAATGTCAGTATGATGTTTTTTAAAAGTTTAATTACAAAACATGTTTGTGATAATAAGTTTAGAATTTTAGTCAAGATTAAAGAGTAAAAAACAGGTGTTAATTTTTTTTGTTTTGAATTTTCTTGTTAGATTTCAAAGTTATTTAAAATATATTTGAAATAACTAAGTCATGTTTTTTTTTTAATATTTAAAACAAATTTTATTGTTAATATATATAAATTAGTGATTTGAATAATTATTAATTTATTTAATTATAACAATTTGTAATAGTAATAGGTCGTTGCGAAAGTAAAATATAAGTATATTATATAATATGGTCATGTATAAATTAAATATAATATAAAATTGATGTTAAAACTTTAAAAAAATATATTATATGTTATATTTATAACAATATATAAAGAGAATTTCCTCTTTTGTATCCACATTTTAAAATACCAATTTTACCCTTTAAAATATAATTATTTATTAAATTTTTAAAAATTGACCGTTATTTTTACAAACATTTTTATAAAATTGTCTATCTCTACTCTTTTATTTTTTTCTATTTATCAACAATTATTCTCTCATATTTTCTAATATATTTCACTTATTTTTAACAAATATAATTTTATTTTATATATTAACTTAATAATATTACATTACCACCTACTAATATAATATAATGTGTATTTAAAAAATGTGTCGCGCCTGTGTGTACGCTAGTATTAAAATAAGATGCCTACTTTGTATGATATATTAGAATAAAATACGTATGCACAGATCGTTATTAAAGTAAAATTTAGGCATATGGTATTATATGGTCATGTACAAAATATATACAATGTGAAATAATGTTAAATTGGTGTTAAAATTTTTAAATAGAAATATATGTACATATAAACACATGTATATTATAATAGAATTTATGTTAAAATTTTTAAATAGAGACACATATAAACACATGTATATTATATTAAAATATAATGTGTATCCATGGGTCCTTGTTAAAGTAAAATGTAGGCGTATTATGTAATAATGTCCCATATAAAATAATACAACATGAAATTGTATTAACATTTTTAAATAGAAACACATGTAAATATAAACACTTGTATATTATATTAAAATGAAATGAGTATGCACATGTCGTTGCTAAAGTAAAATGTAATATAGTCCCATAAAAAATAAATATAATATGAAATTGATATTAACATATTTAAATAGAAACAAATGTAGATACAAACACATGTATATTACATTAAAAGGAAACGCATATGCATGAGTTGTTGTTAAAGTAATATTTAGGCATAATGTGTAATATGGTCCTATATCAAATAAATACATGGTGAAATTGATGATAAAATTTTAAAATAGAAACACATGTACATAAAAACCCTTGAATGTTATATTTAAATTAAATACGTATGCACATGTTGCTACTAAAATAAAATGTTGTCATATTATGTAACATGGTCAAATAAAAAAAAAATAACATGAATTTGATGTTAACATCTTTAAATAGAAATACGTGTAGATACAATATTACATTACAATGAAATACATATGCACATGTTGTTGTTAAAATAAAATTTAGGCATAATATATAATATGGTCCTGTATAAAATAAATACAATGTGAAATTGATAATAAATTTTTTAAATAGAATTATATTAAAATGAAATGTGTATGCACCGATAGCTACTCAAGTAAAATGTAGACATATTGTATAGTATGATCCCAAACAAAAATATAATATAATAAATCTTTCCAATCTTCAATAAATACAGAATCAACCTCCATTCAGTATTAAAACAATAGTTTAATAAATAAATAAATAAATTAAAAAAAAGTAGAACATTTCATCATAATTATAATAACAAATAATAAAAAAAAAATAACATTAATAATTGAACAAAAATATTAAAATGAAATAAAATTATAATATCAATAATAGTAATGATAAATATATTGCAAATTAAGAAAAACAATGTAAACATAATTAAATATATTGACAAAATATAATTCTACAAATAGTTTTTGAAATGCATATGTCGTTAAAGTAAAACTTAGACATACGATGTAATATAGTCCCATATAAAATAAATAAACGTGAAATTGATGATAAATTTTTTAAATAAAATTATATTAAAATGAAATGCGTATAAGGTATAATGTAAACATATTTTATAATATGGTCCTGTACAAAAATAAAATATAATAAATCTTTCCCATCTTCAATAAATACAAATTCAATTTCCAGTAAGTATTAAAATAATAGTATTAATAAATAAAGAAATAAATTAAAAAATATTCATTATATTTATAATAACAAATAATAATAATAAAAATAACATTAATAATTGAACAAAAATATTAAAATGAAATAAAATTATTGAATAAAATTATAATACCAATAATAGTAATAATAAATATATTGCAAAGTAAGAAAGATAATGTACATATAATTAAATATATTGACAAAATATAATTTTACAAATAGTTTTTGGATATCGTTAAAGAAATTTAAAATATTTAAATAAATCAACAAATAAGAATGTATGAATTCAAAATCTTGATTCACAATCAAAGAAATTTAAAATAATTAAGGAAATTTACTAATCGATAAAAAATCTTTATAAATTAAATATGTAATTATTAATTATAAATATAAATTTAAAAGATTTCAAAACCTATGAAATAAAAAATAATTAATCCGTAACTTAATAAAACTAATTGGTCAATTAATAAAAAAATTTAGAAATAGATCATATAAATTGATTGTAAAAATAAATGTTTTAATCCTTTAAATATTCTCAATCCCATTTAAAAATAAATTAATTATCACTTTCAAAAGGTTAAATTGATACAAATTTAAAATAGAAATAACTAAATACAGCTTTATCATTTTGGTAATATGAACAACAAAAAATCATAAAAGTAAAAGTGGAATCGACCAATATTTTTGCAATAAACCCAATTTGATATAAAAAAGTAAGATAGTCTATTACCATATAACACTCTGGATATGTTAACATTGTATATCCTGATTTTACTTGTTACCATATAATACTCCCTTGAACCATAAATTTTGGCCAAATCTTGAAAAGATAGCTTATTCACATTAAAATAACGATGTAAAATAATATTAAAACTGACATTGTAAATAAAATATAATAAATATATTCAATACATATTGATTCAAAATTTGTTGAGTAATAATTAAAGTAATAATTTATAATAAAATATATTTATCGATTCAAATAATAATAACAAAATAGATATTGTAATATTGTTATTTTAAATGCATAAATTATTTTTTACAATATTATGATTGATATATTGTAAATGTATTCAATATATATGAAATTCAATAAAACTAATAAATCTATTATACAGTTATGAAAATAATAATTTAACTTGTGTACTTATTGATTTGGATATTCATGTAAAGTGATAAATATATTATTTAAATAATCATTTGGGTTATTGACAATAATAAATTTATATTAGCTAAATTATTCAATATAATCAATAACGTGATTAAGTAAATATGACATTGTAATATGTTTTTGTTATAATATTTGTTAGTTATTTTTTATATTTAACGTAGATTTGTGTTAATCGAAAATAATCAGTTTATATTAGAAAAAATATATTTCGTATAATTAACATGAAATGATATATTAGTTATTTTGTATTGTATAATTGATGATTAATTGTTATTATTTGACAACATTTAACTATTAATTATTCCAATATATTATTAATATAATTCATATTTCACAAAGCTTAAATAAGTTTTGTGAAGTAAACTTATTTCACAGTGGTCAAATTATTATATTTTCAGAATCAATAAGATGGATTTGATTTTGACGGCAAGTAATACTTATTAGGTGTTTTTTCAATATTCTGTAGTTTGATTTGGTGGAGGCCCTTTAGATTTAGTAAATCAGTTTTCTAATACTATACTGAGTATGTCTATTAACTTGGTTTAGTATGTTTATTAATTTGGTTCAATGATAGTTTAATATTTTGTGTTAATTTGTTTATTGTAGGTAGGTTATTCCATTATAAAGTATTGTGAAATTAATTGAAATTAATTATAAATAGTTATTCTCATGATAACGTATGGTCAAATCAATTATAAATCTTTCTATTCAAATTTGACATTATTTATTATGAAGTGTCACTATGATTAACTATAATAAACTTATTTTACTTTGAATGCTCAAATTATATTTCTGTGATATTATGATTAATTTAGTAGTTATAAAAATAATAATTTACCTAGCATAAGATTAACTATTATAGAAAATTCCATTAATAAAAGAAATGTATTATACAATTATTAAAACGATTATTAGGTATAATTATAAAATGTATACTATTTTTTAGGTTTAATTAATCGTAAGGTACCCAGTTTGATACTAGCGTGTCAAATTGGTACCCGTTTTTAAAAAAATGTCAATTGCATCCCAACTTTTTAAAATTGTTTCAATTAGGTACCTTTCAGACAGAGTTGACTAACGCCGTTAGTCAACGTGCCACGTGTCAATCTGTGGTTTTTTTGATTTTTTTTTTTTAAATTTTAATTTTTTTTTAATTTTAAATTTTTTTAAAAAAAAAATTAAAAATGCCACGTGTCAAGTCCCTGTGTGTGACACGTGGCATATCAGATGTTATTGTGATGATTTCGATTTAGTCCCCATTTATGTTTTTTCGTTTCAATTTAGTACCTACTTATGTGTATTTGATTCAATTTTGACATAATAATTTTTAATAATTAAAAAAATTAAGTATTTGATATTTATATTAAAATTTAGTAGTAAAAGTCATTTTATTAAGTCATTTTTAATAAAAAAAAAATAGCATAACATTCATACAAATAATAACTTTGGTCTGAAATTGAGAGAAACATTATAAATATTAGTACTTAATTTTGTAAAAATATTTATACTTAATTATTTTTAATCTTATAAAAAATGGATTACAAAAATATTTTAATTATTAAAAAAAAATT
>Ga0214544_1006684_pt1 | contig 21011 bp, 7 predicted proteins | sample CNSS3metaG_FD_160074 | JGI IMG/M metagenome (GOLD analysis project Ga0214544, IMG submission 160074) | Root nodule microbial communities from cowpea collected in UCLA plant growth center, Los Angeles, California, USA - CNSS3 | ecosystem: Host-associated > Plants > Roots > Nodule | place: USA...
TAGTCCCTCATCAAAACTTTTGACCAATTTAGTCCTTCATCTTTCAAAATGCATGAATTTAGTCCTTTTAACCAAATTTTGTTAAGTTTATCTGACGTTTCAAGCGCATTTCATGATAGTATTTAAACTATTTACACTGATTAACACATTTTTGCTTCAATGTTAACTTAAATACTATCATGAAATGTGCTTAAAACGTCAGATAAACTTAACAAAATTTGGTTAAAATGACTAAATTCATGCATTTTGAAAGGTGAAGGACTAAATTGGTATAAAGTTTTGATGAGGGACTAATTCCAAAATTCACTGAAACTTGAGGGACCAAAAACATATTTAACCCTTTTTTTTAAACTAAAAAAAGTATTTTTATCAAGATTATCTTTAAACTGGTATTTTTACCCTTAAAAATTATAGCATATTTATTTTGTTGATATGAATTCGTAAAAAATATAGTTATAATTTAATATAAATATTTTATTTTATAAAATTAAATAATAATATTTTTGATTGTTTAGAAAAATGTATTTAAATTATATGTATAATAAAATATATTATATATAATTATTTTAAATAATATATTATGATTGACACTACTAAAAAAAACTCATATTTCCTGCCAATTTTGCTTTGAAAATTTTTTCATAGAAAATACCTACAAATTTTGTTGTGAAAAAAAATTTGCAAGAGATTGCTACCAATTTTCTTACAAAATATTTTGTATAAAACACTTTTTGAAACAAATTTTGTAGGAAAATACTTGCAAATTTAATAATTTTGTAGGAAATGATTACCCACGAAGGAATTACCTGCCAATTAAAATTCTTAGACAAAATGGCAGAAAAAATATTTTCTTGCAAATTCTTTTAACAAATTTCCAGGAAAAATCTCATGTAATATAGGAATTTTTAGTAGTGTGAGTTAATCAAAATTAAGAATTCAAATTTAATCTTAAATTAAATAGACAATGTATAAAAAATATAAATAATAAATTCTATGATAAAAGAAAAGGGTGAATGATACATAAACGGTTAAGTAAACTATGTAAAAATATAAAAGTTATATGATACAAAATGTTATATGAAAGAGTAAATGATATAAATTTATTAATGATAGATCATGTAAAACAAATATGTAAATATATATATATATATATATATATATATATATATATATATATATGTTAGATAATACAAAAAAAATGTAAATAGCAAATCTACAACCACAAATGAATCATAAAATAAAATATAAAGAATAGACTTTGTATAAATATAAATAGTAAATGTATGATGAATTCATATTGGAAAATCATCATGTTTTACTACAAATTCATATTTTAATTTGTTGTTTATAATTTTTTTCTTGAAATAACAAATTTTAAATAATATAAATATAAATAATTGAGTTGGGATTAGAAATATGATCACATTGAATACATTGAAAAAAGATATATGTTTTTTTGTTATTCATTTTCGTCTTTGTTATTAACTGATTAAACATATACATTATAACTATTTTGACATCTTCATGAATTTTATTTACTCCATTTTGAATTTCATTTTGTACATGAAGAAATTAAATTTTTAATAGTTCTAAAAGTGCTATTATGATTACTAATTAAAAATATAAAACATATACATTAAAAAACTAAGTTATTAAATCATTAAAATACAACATCATTCAAATTAATTTATGAAAATAAACTGCAATTAGAAATGTATCAATAAATCAGTAATCAATATGAATAAATCAATAAGAATACAACCCCATTACAAATAGATTAATAAATCACTTTTAGTAAATCAACAGTAAATGTGAATAAAGGAATAAATAAACACTAAAAAATAAAATAAAATATAAATTATAAATAACGCAAATAAGTATTTAACCCGAGTGTTTATGTTTTTTTCTTTTAAATACATTAAATAAAGAAAAATAATGAAACAAATTCAAAGTAATTGATGGAATTAGAATTTAAGGTTTTGTTTAATTAACAATTCCAAAACTATGATAAATAGTATTTTAGAATATTATGAATATTAATAAGGTTTCTGTCTATTTTAGTTGTAAAATTTAGGCTTAAATATACATTTAGTCTCTATTTTTGTTGTTTTTATTCAATTTGGTCCCATTTTCATTTTGTGTTTAACTATGTCTCCATTTTCGTCAAATTTTGGTCAATTTGGTCCTTTTTGAAAATGGTATTTAAATAGTTAACGTTTGTTAACCGTACATGCCATGTGTCAGCTCCTGGTTTTTTTAAATTTTTTGAATTTTTTGAATTTTTTTTGAATTTTTTTTGAATTTTTTAATTTAAAAAAAAAAATATCCACATGTCAAGTCACAATTGTGCCACGTGTCAATACTAATGCCATGTGTCAATTTGTGGTAGTATTATTTTTTTTTTCAATTTAGTTCCTATATTCGTTATTTTTGATCAATTTAATCCCAATTTTTGTTAAAATAAATCAATTTTGTCCCTTTCAAATTGACACTAAATTTAATATCTTTTATACAAATTATATTAATATTTTTTCTAAAATTGACATTTGAATTTATAATTTTTGAAATTCAATTATAAATTATTAAATTCAATTATAAATTGAATAAAATTCTTATATTTAATTGCTAAATAGAATATAATCATTTAAAATATTATAAGAATATAATTATTAAATGTTAATTCTAATATTTATATTCTAAAATACTTTTAAAATTGATATTTAAAAATATTTTAAATATTCAAAATATTTTAGAAAAGTAAACTAATATTTGTAAAATTAACATTTAAATATAAAATATTTTAAATTTTAATATCTAAAATATAATAAAAAAATATTAAATATTTTAGATTTAAATGTCAATTTTACAAATATTAATATATATTTTTAAAATTTTAATAATTATATTTTAATAATATTTAAATAATTATATTTTATTTAACAATTGAATCTAAGAATTATATTCAATTTATAATTAAATATTATAATTTATAATTGAATTTCAAAAATAACTAATAATAATGTCAATTTTAAAAATTAAATATTGTTCCATTTTAATAAAATTTAGGACTAAATTAAACAAAAATAACAAATATAGAGATTGAATTGAACAAAAATAACGAATATAGGGACTAAATTGAATAAAAAGAAATAATACAACCACAAACTAGCCCGTGGCACTAGCATTGACACGTGACACAATTGTGACTTAACACGTGGACAATTTTTTTGAAATTAAAAGAATTCAAAAAAAAAACAAAAAAAATTCAAAAAACTAGGAGCTGACACATGACATGTACTATTAAAAAACGTTAACTATTTAGACACCATTAGTGAAAACGACTAAATTGACCAAAATTTGATGAAAATGAAGATCTAATTGAACACAAAACGAAAATGTGAACCAAATTGAATAAAAATAACAAAAATATGGACCAAATATATATTTAAGCCTAAAATTTAATTTTGCGTTATTTTACGCTACTTATTTTATCACATCTAACTTTTCTTATTGGAATATGCATTTATTCCTTTTGCAAAAGATAATCCACAATAAAAAAAAATGTTACAATATTTGTTCTATTATTTATTAACTTTACCTAAATGACTATTAGGTAAGCTTTCTTTTAAATAATACAAAATTGTTTAAATTAGAAATTTTGACGAGAACTCTTAACTTTTGTCCAATTAGACAATGTCTCATTTAATGGTGGATTTTCGGACAAAATTTAGGGGTGCCAAAACAAAGAATTAAGTATATTTTTAGTCTTTAAATTTTGACGCCCGAACTAAAATTTGTCACGGTCCAAAATTTTAATACATTTTAATCCACAAACTTTACAAAAATGTATTAAATTTTTCTTATGTATCAAACACTTTCTTAGCATATATTAAACTGTTGTGGTAGACAGTGTAAACGATTAAAATGATAGAATAAAATGATTTGACACTTTAATCAAATTTAATGTAATTAGGTTAAAAGGATTATATCAATTCATTTTTTAAATTTAGGAAAAAAATATTAAAGTTTTTTATCTCTCAAACTCAATTTCTAGCATATATTAAAGCTGAAATATGTTAGACGGTGTAAATAATTCAAATGATAGCATGAGACACATTGGACACTTTAAAAAAAAATGTAACATAATTAGGTTAAAAGGACACATTGGAACAAAAATATATTGAAATTTTGGAGATAAACAAATTCTAATTTGTACTAAAACTTCGACCCGAAAACATTTGAAATTCAAAATAAACATATAATAGTTTTAAAGGTATAAATACATAAAATACATTAAAATTAAAAAGACTTTATATATATATATATATATATATATATATATATATATATATATATATATATATATATATATATATATATATATATATATATAAAAGAAGAATAAAAATTGGAAGGAGGGCCATGGTCCCCTATCATTACTCTAAGGTCTGCCAATAATCTCGTTAATAATCAATTTTAATGATCAAAAGTTGTTAGTTATCACTGATTTAAATACCAATTTATAAAATAAAAAAATTATTGGTTACTAAATGTCAACACCCAATTTCGTCCGGTTAAGAAATAAAAATTTTAACTTAAAAAATAGTTAGAAAGAGGAGAAAAAAAATACAAAAAAAAGTGAACATTGATTTGGATATGAATTTATTTCTACTTTTACCCTCATCTTATTTTGCCTTTAATTTAATTTTATCTTTTATTTTTTATTTTTTATTTTTATTTTTTTATCTTGTTTATTTTATTTTATTTTGTGTTTTTATTTAGTTTTAAATTTTAATCATATTTTTTTACTTTTTTTATTTTGTTTTATTCCTTTTTCAAAATAATAATAATAATAATAAATATATAAAAAAATGAAAAAAAGGAAGCTAGAGTCCACGACAATTGGTCTGATCCTGCTATCCCTTTTCCCCATCATGCAAGGTGTAAGACCCGAGAAAATTAAATAGTTAATTAAATAATTTATTTAATAAATGCGGGTAGTAGAAGCCTTTAAGGCATTTAATGTTATGTGCTATGATGTGAAAAAGTACTAGCTCAATTGGTTGAAAGTACTTTATATATGTGTGAGAGGACTTGAGTTTGAATCCTATGTATGCCAATTGTGTAGATTATTTTAATCTGTGCATTATTTTGATGATATATTGAATGCTAGACGTGATAATATAATCCTAAAATTATAGGAATTATCACTAGAGGTGTCAATTTGGTAAAGTCCACAGGGCCAAAAACCCTACAAAAGCCCTGTGGGTAAGGGTCAACCCATGGGCTTTCATCTTCTACATGAAAAATATATTATTTTTTAAAATATATTACTATATGTGGGACAGGCCCAACGAACCGGACAAGCACGACACCCGAATAGGTCGAACGACCCGGACCTACCCGACGACCTCGACAAGAACGATGACCCGGACCCGCCCGACAACCAAGACAAACCCGACAACATGGACGGGCTTGACAACCCGGACGAGCCCGACGAACCAAACGTGCCCTATGACCCAAACAAGTTCGACGTCCCGTATGGACCTGATGACCCAGACGGGTCCTACAACCCAGACGGACCCGACGAGCCAGATGGGTTTGAAGACCCAGAAGGGCCATACGACCTAGACGGGCCAACGATCCGAAGGGACCTTACGATACGGACGGGCCCGACGACCCGAACGGGCCCAGTGACCCGAACGGGCCTGATGACCCGAACGGGCCCGATGACCCGAACGGGTCCGACGACCCAGATGGGCCCGACTACCTGAATGGGGCCCACAACCCTGATGGACCCGACAACCTGAATGAGCCTGGCAACCTTAATGAGTCTGAGAACTCGGACGAGCCTAATGAGCCCGACAACTCGGATGGTCCGAACGACCCGAACGGGCCCTACGACCTGAACGGGCCCTACGACCTTAACATGCCCGACAACCTAAACATGCCCGACAACTCGGACAGGCCCGACGACCCGGACGGGCCCGACGACCCAGATGGGCCAGAGAACACAAATGGACCCAACAACCAAAACGGGCCCAAAGACCCAGACGCGCCCGATGATCCAGACAGGCCAAACGATCCGAACGGGCTCGATGACACGGACGGGCATGTCCACTCGGATGATCCGTTCACCCGGACGAGCCCGATGATCTAGACAGGCCCAATGACCTGATTAGGCTCGTCCATATTGTCGGGCCCGTCCGGGTCGTCGAGCCCATCCGGGTCGTCGGGCTCGTTCGAGTCGTTGGGCCTGTCTGGATCATCGGGCCAGTCCTGGTCATTGGCCCCGTTTGGGTCATCGCGCCCATTTGGGTCGTCAGGCCCGTTCGTGTCGTTGGGCCCGTCTAGGTCATCGGGCCCTTCTGGGTCATCGGGACCATTCGGGTCAATGGGCCCGTTCAAGTCGTTGGGCTTGTCCTTCACATCGGGCTCGTCCAGGTCGTCGCATCCGTCCGGGTCATCGTGCATGTCTGGGTCATCATGCCCGTTCGGGTTGTTGGGCCTTTCTGTATCATTGATTCTGTTCGGGTCATTTTTCCCGTTCAGGTCGTCGGGCCCGTTCGGGTCGTTGGGCTTATCTGAATCATTGGGCTCGTCCGGGTCATCGGGCCCATCTTAGTCATCGGGCCCGTTCGGGTCGTTGGACCTGTCTGGATCATCGGGCGTGTACGGGTCATTTGCCATGTTTTAGTCGTCGGGCCCGTTTGTGTCGTCGGGCTTGTTCAGGTCGTTGGGCCTGTCTAGGTCGTCAGGCCCTTTTGGGTCGTCGGGCCCGTCCTTGTCATTGGGCTCGTCAAGGTCATCGCGCCGATGCAGGTCATCCGGGTCATTTTTCCCATTCGGGTCGTTGGGCTTGTCTGTATCATTGGGCTCGTCCGGGTCATTGGGCTCATCTTAGTCGTCGGGCCCGTTCTGGTCGTTGGGCCTGTTTGAATCATCGGGCATGTAAGGGTCATTGGTCCCGTTTTGGTCGTCGGGCCCATTTGTGTCGTCGAGCCCGTTCGGGTTGTTGGGCCCGTCTACGTCTTCAGGCCTTTATGGCTCGTCGGGCCTTTCCTTGTGATCGGGCTACTATAGGTCATCGCGCCCATCCAGGTCGTTGGGCATGTCCGGGTCGTCATGCCCGTTCGGGTTGTTGGGCCTTTCTGGATCTTCAGGCCCGTCCGGGTCATTTTTCCCGTTTGGGTAGTTGGGCTTGTCCGGATCATCGGGCTCGTCCGGGTCATCGGGCCCATCTTAGTCGTCGGGCCCGTTCGGGTCGTTGGGCCAATCTGGATCATCAAGCGTGTACGGGTCATTGGCCCCGTTTGTGTCGTAGGGCCCGTTCAGGTCGTTGGGCCAGTCTAGGTCGTCAGGCCTTTATGGGTCGTCGGACCCGTTCAGGTCGTCGGGCCCGTCCTTGTCATCAGGCTCGTCCAGGTTATCGCGCCCATCCAGGTCGTCTGGCATGTCCGGGTCGTCATGCCCGTTCGGGTTGTTGGGCGTTTCTGGATCTTAAGGCCCGTCTGGGTCGTTTTTCCCATTCGGGTCGTCGGGCCCGTTCGGGTCGTTGGGCATGTCTGGATCATCGGGCATGTTTGGTTCATCTGGCTCGTCTTAGTCGTTGGGTCCGTTCGGGTCGTTGGGCCTGTTTGTGTTATCGGGCCCGTTCGGGTCGTCGGGCCCGTCCAGGTCGTTGGGCCCATCCAGGTCGTCGGACCTGTTCAAGTCGGCGGGCCCGTCCTTGTCATCGGGATCGTCCAGGTCATCACGCTCATCCAGGTCATCGGGCCTATTCGGGTTGTCGGTCCTATCCGCGTCGTCATGCCCGTTCGGGTCATTGGGCATGTCTGGATCATTGGGCCCGTCCGGGTCGTTGGTCTCGTTCGGGTTGTCGGACCCGTTAGGATCGTTGGGCCCGTCTGGGTGGTTGGACCCGTCTGGGTCGTCGGTCCCATCCTACTCGTTTGGCCTATCCTGGTTGTTGGGCATGTCTGATTCGTTAGGCCCGTTCGTGTTGTTAGGCATGTCTGGGTTGTTAGGCCCGTCCTGGTCGTCGGACCCATCTTGGTCGTCGGGCCCATCCTAGTCGTCGGGCCCATCCTTGTCATCGGGCCCGTCCTGGTCATTGGGCTCATTCGGGTCGTCGAGCCCGTCCGTGTCATCGGACCCGTCCGGGTCGCTCGACTTGATCTTCGACTCTGGCTTAATGTAGTATTATTTGGGGGTTAACCCACCTTAGCCCTAGCCCTAACCCACTAGAGAGGGGACTTTGGGGGCTGGGGCTTTTTTTTGCCCCCTCATTTGGGGGGCCCCTAAAAGGGGGCTTCATGAAGAGTGGGTCAGGGCTAGCCCATGGGCTAAGGGTCAAATTGACACCTCTAATTATCACAAATATAAATTGGTTGAATTGGTTGTGCACTTGCTTTGTGGTTGAAGGGTTTTGGGTTCAAACCTTGCTAAGGATAAATTCATTCTCTTTTTGCCAAATTTTCTTGGCATGAATATGAAAGGGTTTATGAACCCTAGCAGCTAATGGAGAGGCAACGTAAGGGCTGAAACACAGTGAATGGCCTTAGTCATAATTTTTATTTAATAAAATTCGTTTTAGCAAATTAAAGAGTAATTAGGGAGCATTAATCTTGATAGAGAAGAGAGAATGAGAGGAAATCAACCTGGGAAAGTGCAGACAATTCTGAGAGTGAGAGGGGAGAGATTCTGGGTCGTGAAAGAGGCAAATGGGAGAAGAATTGAAGTGGTTTTTTTTTTGTTAGAGCGAAGAGAAGAAGGTGTGAAAGAAGAGTGAGAATCCCAATTGGAGCGCGATTTCCAGGTAAGGGTAGTTGTTTACGTTGATTACTAATTGAATATAATGCACTATGCTATGTATGATTGAATCTGTATGAAATTTCACCCTTTGTGACACTATTTCTTGAAGTTTCTGGGTTTCTGCCCAGAAACCGCCTGGCGGCACGAATGGATCCACCAGGCGATGCTTCAGTTTTTGCCTGTTTTGTTGGTTCTACTATGAACCGCCTGGCGACGATGAGTTTCTGCCAGGCGGCGCGGCTTAGTCTGTGGTTCAGTGGTGCATTGCTTGATACAGGAGTTATGGCGATTTTTGGAAATCGTTTGGTGAATTAGATTTGATGAATATTAAGGTAGATTGTATTGGTTAATTACATGATAAAATATATGGCAAGGATAAGTGAATTATCATTCAGATGTGTGAGAATCAATTTGGAATTGACCCCAATTATCTGATTGTAAACCCTTTATAACAGTAGTTTATACCATTACTTGGATACACCTAGGTATCAAGCCTAGTGAAACGACGACGTAGGCAGAGAGAATTAAGAAGCCAGTTCGCATAAGAGGGAGAATCTAGAAGTGTTAGGGTCTGTTACGTCGCCTGGCGGCGTATGCCTTGCCGCCAGGCAATAACGGGGCATTTTTTTCAGTTTGGGGGTTTTGACTAATTTGGGGTTGAGAGTGAGATTTGGGAACATGGTGATAAAATTTTGGGTGAACAAGAATGTTGGACCTAATAATCAATAAATTGGAATGTTTGGATGAAAAGATTATAGAGGTGAGATTATGGATATGTGTTCGCGAAGTAGGATGGATATAAATACTTAGTTCAAGACAGAGATTACTGGTTACGGGGACTGAGAACAATGGTTTGGTAACTACTAGATGTAGTCACATAATTGTTGGAGAATTGAGAAATGGTGAGTTAAGATATTAAACATAATCACCTGCTTTGATTGAGGGTTAACTTAGTGAGTGGCTTAAGTACTCTTTTAGTTGAGTATAAGCAGATTGCCTATTGTTGAAATACTGAAATAAAGATTCTTCCATAGGTTGATGAAAGTATTACGTACCAATAGGTTACTTGGGAAAATTAGAGAGCTTGAAGTGAAATACTGGCAAGGTTCGTAATAGGAATAATTGATTAACGATTTGGGAAGTCATCAGAATCGGATCCTGTTATGAGGGAGTGTCCTTTCGCTTTGGAAGCAAACTGGGTTGAAAGGGAATCTTATAGGTGCCATAAAACCAGAGAAATTGTGTTACTGGTGTGGTGCCTGGCGGCCTGCGGGTGCCGCCAGGCGATAGGACCTGCAGGAGTGCTTCTGCCATACGTGGCGCCTGGTGGTAGGTGGCGAACCGCCAGGCGATAGCGGAGCGGCTAGCGTTCTATTCGTGGCATGGTGCCTAGCGAAAGGGTGGATACCACCAGGTGGTCTAGACCTGTTTCGCCCGACGACGCTTGGGGCTGTGCCGGGCAGAAATCCTGTAGACGTTGACTTGTGTTTGTGTTGCGTTTTAATCAATGATGCTATACTTGGGTCGGGAGATGCTATGCCATGAGTGTGTAGGTTTATGGATGGCGGTTAACATGTGAGGATATGAGCGGGGAGGTTCATATCCAGTTACTCTCGCGTGGGGATACGAGCGAGGTAGGTTCGTATGTTCCGTTCTCAGGCTTGAGAGATGCCACGTGCGGGGAGGTACGAGGCCGATGGATCACATGTGTTGAACTACGGGCGGGTAGGTCCGTAGAGCAGGACTACAAGCGGGGAGGTTCGTAGAGCAGGACTACGAGCGGGGAGGTTCGTAGAGGCAGGACCACGAGTAGGCAGGTTCGTGTGAGCATCATATTCCCGAGTCCAAGGCTAACCATTTATGTGATTTGAAGACTGAGAAGTCTTGGGGTTAAGTTCTTGGCCAAGAACTAAGTAGATTGAATAAGATGGGTGTATGACTTATCTTGCATATTTTATATATGTTACTTTTATTTTCTCAGCTCACCCTTTTTGTTTGTGTATGGCGATGATCATGTGATTCGTTACGCGAGAGCAGATGTTGATACAGGTGATGCTGAGGACGCTTAGGTGACGGAGTGAGGGATAGCTTGGGAATTAGAGCTAGGAGATTTTCATATATATTTTGTTATGTTTTCGTTTATGAATAAGAATTTTGGAACCTGTAACAGTTTTGTTATTTATGTTATAAGTTTTGGCGCGTGTTTTCCTATTTTAAATTTTCCCGCGTTTGGGAATAATAATATTGCGACTTTTGATATTCATTTTTTCTTTTTAATTATTTATTTAATTAATATTCCTTAGGAATGTTACACAAGGAAAATGTCTATAATATTTTACCCTATGTCTGCATCTTAACATAAAAATAGAAATGTTAGTCGTAATAGAAGAGGTAGCAACGCGTATAGGGTGGCTAGAAGGGACTACGTTTTTAGCAGGAGAAAACATAGCCAAAATTAGAGAAGAAAAGGGGGTTTACAAACACTGTTTGAGGACACAACAAGAGCAGAGAGGAGGGGGTGAGACATCACAATGAGTTCACAACACACAACAAAGAAAAAAATCATAAGAAAAAGGGGAAACGCATACAACAACATAACAAGAGAGAAGAGAGCCCCCAACAAAGCACAAGGAAAGGTGCTACAAGCTAAGAAGAGCTCCAAGGGGTAAGCCTCATGACTCTGAATATACAAGTAAGCATGATGAATCAACTATGCATTGTATTTCATCTCAAGTTCTTGAATAACATGTCGTGGTATCTTGTGAGACTTCTACATTATCTTGAAACATGATTCAAATATTCCAATATGTTGTATGTCTCGAATGCAAGGACTAGAACATTGCTTAATATCACCTTCATCTTTCATGCACCCACCAGGGAAGACACACACCATCATCCATATTTCTCAACTTTAACACCCCTCCGACGCCCCACACAATGACACTTAGGTTAGTGATTGGGAACTTGAGATGATGTAAGCTACTCGATGAGCGACACTTCGGTTAGTGGCTGCGAAATGGAAATGATGTGAAGTACTCAACCAACAGTTAGGTTAGTGGCTAGGAACTTGAGATGATGTAAACTACTCGACTAGCCCACTTAGGTTAGTGGTTGGGAACTTAAAATGATATACAATACTTGACAATAACACTTAGATTAGTGGTTATGAACTTAAGATGAAGTAAACTACTCGACCAACGACACTTAGGTTAGTGGTTGGGAACTTGAGATGATGTAAGCTACTCGACCAACGACATTAAGTTAGTGGCTGGGAACTTGAGATGATGTAAACTACTCAACCAACCCACTTAGGTTAGTAGTTGTTGACTTAGAATGATATAAAGTACTTGACCAGCGACACTTAGATTAGTGGCTGGGAACTTGAAATTATTTAAACTACTCGACCAGAAGCACTTAGGTTAGTGGCTGGAAACTTGAGATGATGTAAACTACTCGACCAACGACATTAGGTTAGTGGCTAGGAACTTGAGATGATGTAAGCTACTCAACCAGCGACACTTAAGTTAGTGGTGGGAACTTGAGATGATGTAAGCTACCTGACCATGGACACTTAGGTTAGTGGCTGCAAACTTGAGAGTATGTAAGCTACTCGACCAGCGACACTTGGGTTAGTGGTTGGGAACTTGAGATGATGTAAACTACTCGACCAACCCACTTAAGTTAATGGCTGGGAACTTAGAATGATATAAAGTACTTGACCAGTGACACTTAGATTAGTGGTTGGGAACTTAAGATGATGTAAACTACTCAACCAACGACACTTAGGTTAGTGGTTGGGAACTTGGAATGATGTAAAGTACTCGACCAACGACACTTAGGTTAGTGATTGGGAACTTAAGAAGAAGCAAGTTCGGCTAGTACTAGGCCAAGAAGTTGAGGCTGAGATATTAAGGTTGAGATGCTTTGGTCAAGAAGCTAAGGTTGATTTGTCGAGGCTGACAAGCTGAGAATGAGATGTTGAGGCCGAGATGTTTTGGCCAAGAAGTTGATGCCGAGATGTAGAGGCTGACAAGTTGAGGCCAAGATATTGAGGCTAAGATGTTGAGGCCGAGATGCTTTGGTCAAGAAGCTAAGGTTGAGATATCGAGGCTGACAAGTTGGGGCCAACATATTGAGGCGAAGATGTTGAGAATGAGATGTTGATGCCGAGATGTTTTCTTTGAGAAGCTAAGGTCAAGATGTCGTGGTTGAAAAGTTGAGGCCAACATATTGAGGCAAAGATGTTGAGGCCGAGATGTTTTGTTTGAAAAGCTAAGGTCGAGATATTAAGGCTGACAAGTTGAGGCCAACATAGTGAGGTGAAGATGTTGAGGCTGAGATGTTGAGGCCGAGATGTGGGCGCCAATTGTTCTTACAGGACCAAGTTGTATTCTGTCAAGTTCCCAAAACTCTTCTAGTACCCAATCTTTAGGAAAATCACCCTTTGACTCCAACAGATCTCATCCAAAATGTGGGGGGAAGATACCTGCAAAAGGCACTTTGATGCTTAAGTTAGCACTGATGATATCAGGGAATAGTCAATGCGTAATGAATGTATAGAATAATGTGCTATTTATACCTTTTTATTTGTGGGTCATACCTGGAATGAGCCTTTGGGCCCAAAACACCTTTTTAATTGTTCCTAGATCCAATAGAAATGTATGAAATTACTATAACGACTCTTGATAGTTGTTGGTAGGTGGTTGTGGGTTGGCCAGGCCGGGTACTACATACTTTAGCGAAGGTTTAAAGCATTCGGTGCCCGATACGTGGCTATGTAGGATTGAGAAGTTAGGTACTTCGTGTTGGGTGAACAATTAAGTGAATAGGACTGGCTAGTGTATTAGGGTTTCATAGTATGCGGTAGGCTGTTTAGAAAAATGTTGGTGACTGCATACCGCTTACTGTGTACTAAGGGGTTCCTTAGTTCAAAGTAAGCGATCCAACAGGTGCTAGTAGTCATTTACCACTACTGTGAACTAAGGTGTATTAGGGGTTTCCTTAGTATATGATAGGCAACTTAGTAGGGGCTAGTGATCGTATATCACTTACTGTGTTCTGAGAGATTTGGTAGTACGTAGTTCATGGTGTGGTTGGGGCAAACAATTCATACATTATTGTGACCTAAAAACATTCACGGCCCAATTTAAATAGTACACTAAAGACATACCAACTTAATACATCAATTATACACTTAGACCATAATGTAATCGGAGAAAAACGTCCACTACCGTGAAATACCAATAATCATTTTTACATACCATAGAAATGATCTCATAAACATCCACAAACACCCATACATGAATACCATTGTCATCATGCCGCTTCAAAGAGAAAGATAGAGCAGAGAAATCACAAGAAAAAAAAAAATGTTAAGAGCTTTAATTTAAACAGTGATTCATGAAAAAGTTCTAATTAATTACAAAATGATAATCACACTTTTTTTTTTTGTCATGTTTCTCTAAGTCAACGTAAATATATACTTCCTTTTCAGATTGAATAGGACACGTAATTGGTGCATTTAACAATATTTATTTACACCGTGCTACATCTTATGAATAAAAAATTATCAAAAAACCTAAAATTTAAATCTCACGGTACACGAAAAATGCTCCCTACTTAATATTTACTCAATATTATGTAAGCGAATATTTGGTCCGAGAACCTTTCTGCATTTTGATATAGCTGTCTATAGATGTATCAATCAACTATTTTGACTTTTAATGTATCAATTTTATTAATCGTTAATTAAAGTAAAGATAACAATAAATATAAATATAATATTACTACTATATCCACTAAAGCTGTTCGGTCTGACCCGGCTCGACTCACCACGGGTTGATGATTTAGTGAACCAACCCAACTCGACTCACTTTTTAGCGAGCCAAAAAAATTCGAACCCAGTCTGATCCACCATGGGTTGGCAGGTTAAACGGGTTGGCTCACGGATTTACTTAATTAAAAAAAATATAATTTTTTTATTTTATTTTTAGTCAAAACTAAATTATAATTCTAATTAAAATCTAAATAAACTTTAATACAATCCAAATATAAACCAAAATAAAAAAAATACAAATTATTTATGTGTTGGATAAAAAAACAACCTAACATGACTCAAATGTAAAGTCCAACTTAATAAAAAAAATAAAAACACTTGTATGACCCTTTTATCTACGGGTCGGTGAGCCAATCGGCTCACCACGGGTTCAATCCGGATGAACCGGGTTCTAAATGAACCAGATCAAAAATCAACCCATATTGAAATTTGTAAAAAAATTTCAACCCAACCCAGCTCAAACCCGTGGTGAGCCGAGTTGACTCGTGAGTTCCAACCCATCTCTAATATCCACCATAGTTTGAACGGTATTTTGAAGAAAGGTTTATGTTGTAAAAATTGAAGAGCAAGTAAGGATGCAATATCATATTAGAAGAAAACTAACATAACAAGATAACCGGAGTTGGTAAAATTATATAGTATTTTAATATGGCATGATAACATATTTATTATATAATAATTAATTTTGTATTACATGAGTTACAACGAAGAAAGAAAATAAACGACCAAAGAATATATATAATAATAATAAATTGAGTATTACATTATTTGACTATACATCAACCATCTAGATAGAGATGTACTCACCCTATATGTACCCAAACTTGAATGACAACATATCGATTAAAATGATACGTTGATACAAGATCATTAAAAATGATAAAAAGTAATTAATTAAAGGTAATATCTAAGGTATAATTATCATGTTACTTAGAGTTAATTAACTTAATTAATCACATGGACCAAAGTCCATCGAGGTGAGGTGAGGGTACACCTTCCCCCCCATTTGGTTTGGAAAGGACAAATACCTAGACATTTCAGCTCCTAATGAAGAGGAGAGAATACTTGAGGCGTATGTGAAGAGATAGTCTCACAAGAACATAAATCAAGATTAATATAAGATTAAAGGACTACACAATCAAACAAGATGAAATAAGAAAAATATTGCACAAGAATTTATACTAGTTAATACCATTTGATCCTATATTCGATATTAATTATTCGGCCTTAGAATATTATAACAATCAACATGCAATTGCAAACTCAACTATCCCAATCAACTCTTGATCACTTTCAAAAAATCTTAATAAGATATTGCTTTTATCGACTTTTGAACCCATAAGAATATATGCCTTATCAACTTTTAATCCAAAACCCCAAAAATAATACTGAAACATTTCAACAAAAATAAATAAAAAACCAAAAGATTCAACACATCAAAGCAATCGATATGATTTTGATCGCAACACAAACTTTTATTATGACATCTTGAAAGTATGAAAACAACTGAGGAAATGACAATTCATTTCGTTATTATTATTACAAATTAATGTTGAAGATTGAGAATCAATATCTAGTTCTAGAGTTTTCAAAACACTTATTTAAAAGGAAAATGATATTCTAACTCCCAAATTTTGACCCTTTCTCTTACTCCTTGACCTGGCAGCTGATGTGTATTTAATTTTTTAATTTGTGTTTTGTTTTGCAAAGACACTGTGGCAGCGGGTGAAAAGCGAAGGGAGAAAATGTTCGTCTATCCCGCAGACCACATCCAAACAATTAGGGTTTCTCTCTTCTGCAGAACACGAACAAAGGGTGGAGAAGACGAAATGTGACTTGAGAGGTTGAGGTCGACGTTGTGCACGGAGAACACGTACCTAGTTTGCGAGGGTGATCCCGTGAATGAAACTCTCCTCATAATCAGAGGTCACCTCGATTCTTACACCACCAATGAAGGCTGCACTGGTTTCTTCAACTCATGTCGAATCGGCATTGGTGATTTCTACAACAAGGAGCTGCTGACATAGGCTCTGGGCCCTAAATGAAAGACGAGATTTCCAAGTTTTGGTGTTATTCTTGAACCCTAAACGAAATCCCAGTTCGTTCCAAGATTTTTGTTGTCCTTGGAGTGGTGTTAGGATTTTTGTTGCTTTCCGTTAGTTTGATTCAGCTCGATGGTTGTGTGTGGTGGCAGGTTGAATTACTGGTGATCATTGACATATATGTAAACTTTGGATTGAATTATTGGTGACCACTGACATATTAACTAGTGACTTGCCCGATACTTTTTGCATAGTAGTATAATTACAACTCTCTTTTAAGGAAGTCCACATGTAAACCATTTTTAGTGTATTAGAAGACCTTAACAACATGTATGAAAGGTATATTTAATCCTAATAAAATTGCTCTAGGATAATTGGTCCATAACCCCACCTCACAAACATGATAATTGTGGATTCATTAACTGATGACCTTTATGTATTACATGGTGATCTGCCCATTACTTTTTGCACAACAATATGAATTGTGGTATGTCATTAGGACTGAACATGTAAACTAGTTACAAACATGACTCTCCTAACATGTGTGGAATGTATATTGAACATGATAAAAATTAGTGAGAGAATTGGTTCACAAAATTCAATTCACATATATGTAAACTCTAGATTGAAATACTAGTGACCAATGACATATTAACAGTGACATGCCCAATACTTTTTGAATAGTAGTATAACCACTGCTCTATTTTAAGAAAGTCCACATGTAAACCATTTATAGTAAATTAGAAGACCTTAACAACATGTATGAAAGGTATATTTAATCCTAATAAAAATTATTCTAGGATAATTAGTCCACAACACTCACCTCACAGACATGATAACTGTGGATTCATTAACTAGTGACCCCTGACGTATTACATGGTGACCTGCCCATTACGTTTTGCACAAAAATATTAACTGTGGATTCATTAACTAGTGACCCTGACGTATTACATGGTGACATGCCCATTAAGTTTTGATCAACAATATGAATTGTGGCATGTCATTAGGGATTGAACATGTAAACCAGTTATAGTGAATTACATGACCTTCCTAACATGTGTGGAAGGTATATTGAACATAATAAAAATTAGTGGATAGAATTGGTCCACAAAATTTTGTTCACATATATGTAAACTCGAGATTGAAATACTGGTGACCGCTGATATATTAACTGGTGACCTGCCCAATACTTTTTGAATAGTAGTATAACCACTGCTCTATTTTAAGAAAGTCCACATGTAAACCATGTATAGTGTATTAGAAGACCTTAACAACATGTATGAAAGGTATATTTAATCCTAATAAAATTTGTTCTAGGATAATTGGTCCACAACACTCACCTCACAGACATGATAACTGTGGATTCATTAACTACTGAGCACTGATGTATTACATGAAGACCTGCCCATTACGTTTTGCACAAAAATATGAATTGTGGCCTGTCGTTAGGGACTGAGCATGTAAACCAATTACAGTTACATGACCTTCCTAACATGTGTGGAAGGTATATTGAACATAAAAAAAATGGTGGGAGAGAATTGGTCCATAAAATTTAGTTCACATATATGTAAACTTTGGATTGAATTATTGGTGACAACTGACATATTAACTGGTGACCTGCCCATACTTTTTGAATAACAATATAACTATTGCTCTCTTTTAAGGAAGTTTAAATGTAAATCATTTTTAGTGTATTAAATGACCTTAGTAACATGTATGAAAGGTATATTGAACATAATAAAAATTGCTCTGACTTAAGTGGTCCACAATTCGCACTTCACAAATATCATATGAACTGGATTCATTAACTGCTCACCACTGACATATTAAATGGTGACCTATTTATTACATTTTGCACAACAATATGATCTATTGTAAGGGACTGATCCCCTAAACCAGTTTTACTGGATTGCTGACCACAAAAATATTCTGCAATGAATCTAATTAGTGACAAACAATTATAAAAAACAATTTCCTATATCCACCTCAATCTAGTTTCATAAACCAAAAACTATATCCCAAGAATAAAGAGAGAGTCAATAACAGTAACTACAATTGTCCGTAAATCAACGACAATTTCATAAGTTGTAATAAATAAAATTATTTTAAAACTAAGATATGTAGTGCACGAAGGTGATGGGCATGGAGTGGTCATTGATGACTTGGACACATTTGTCGGTCTTCATATCCCAAACCCTAATGCTCTCGTCCAATGACCCGGACACAATGTAGCTTGATTAGGGATTGAAATTCAAACAGAAGACCGCGACAGAGTGGTCGCAAAGGATCTTCATGAAATCGCCCCTGGTGGCGTCCCAGATGCAAATAGTGTAGTCTTCAGAGGCAGAACAAATATAGTGAGAGTCTGAGGACCAGGCCAATTCGGAGATGCCCTCAGAGTGGCCAACGAGGCGGTGGAGGAGGGAGAGCGTGGCAGATGACCAGATGATTAGGGTTTTTTTGAGGATAATAGTGTCCTGTTGTTCGAAAACTTCACACACGACACAACGTTTTCAAGGACGGTTAGGGTTTTCTAGTGACGGTACAATTTGTAGGTTTGGTTGTTGCCACTGCCGCCAGCACCACCGTCGATCGCAATCATCGCCATTGAGAAACTTGCTAAATTTTGAAAGCAATCTCGTACTTCAAAATCACTAACGAATACAACTCTTACCTAACATACCTTAATATCGAAAATGGAAGCACTTCAACTAAGTGATAGTGGGAAATGGGCATAATCAAATTTCGTCTTCTCCACCTTTGTTCCTGTTCTACAGAAGAGAGAACCCTAATTGCTTGTTTGGGTGTGGTCTGCAGGATAGAAGAACCCTTTCTCCCTTAGCTTTTCACATGTTGCCAAAGTGTTTTTATAAAACAAAACACAAATTAAAAAATTAAATACAAATCAGCTGCCATGTCAGGAAATAAGAGAAAGAGTCAAAAATTGGGAGTTAAAATATCATTTTCTTATTTAAAATTGATATCCACACGTTTTAATCTATTATTTTAAAATATTAAATGATTATTGTAACTTAATTTAAAAAATAATAATTACAATGTCTTATGCTACGTTCTAATTGATTGAATAATCTAAAGTTGAAAACATATTTTATTGATTATGAAAGATGGATTGATTATTTTTCTTAGAACTCTAGAAATACTTGAATTATTCTTTACTTTAATTGGTTAACAAAATCGATAATCGATTGTGCTGTTCTAAAATATCTTATGAACAATTTAATCAGTTACATGAAAATTTAAATGATTAATAAATCCATAAAACTTTTCACACATAATTAGCCCTATAAAAGCATTTCTTTTAATTGATTTTAGTATCTGATAAATTAAAAACTGTACTATATCTAGGCGGACCAAGGCAACCATACGACCAAGACCGCCTACACAAAACTCCACAAATAAAATTACTAAGTATATAACCAGTCAGCAGGACCACATAGCGGCCTAGGCCACCAGTCAAGTAGAAACACATAGCGGCCCAGGCCGCCTACTTCAAAGGATAATGCGTAATAGGTCAATAACACCAAACTTACAATATTGCAGACAAGGTCCTAAATACCAACAAACGCCAATACAGGGCCTGGGCCAATCCTAGGCCCATTCAGGGCCCTAATATCAGCCCAGCCCATAAGGGTGGCAAATATAATTAATAAACTCTATAAATGCAGGTGGACCCCAGCAATTAAGAGGTATGCTTTCATTAATTCCCTAATCCAATATTTGACTTTTTGGAGAGCCTTTTGTTGACTTGATCGTGAGAGTCCTCTCTGCAAATAATCTCTTAAGAGTCCAAGCCATGTACGCTAGCAGATGACATGTTCAAACCGAAAAGGAACCAGCTTGAGAGGTCAAGGACTGAGGTAAGACGTTATTTGTGTCTCTAATATCTCTTATTTGTTTTCACATAAAAAAAAAACCTTGTATGAAAGAGTTAAAAATATTCAAGAAAGTAAAAATACTTAAACACATCTTCGACATATTTTTTTCTTTAATCATGGTGATAATTTCGCTCTGACCCAATTGCCCTGCATCGTAATAACATATGCTTGATTCTATTATGTCACTAGTGCAAAATAAGCTTTTTATACCTACATTATTACACCTGTTCAAATCCATCAGGTATAAAACAAGAGACGAATGACAATTTTGTAAATAATGTGAGATCTTTTATGCCAATTATACTTTCAACTGGTATAAAAATTAACGCGATGACATTTTTAGCAATATTGAAAAATACTTTTTATATCGGTTATAGCTAAAATTGGTATAAATTATATATATATATATATATATATATATAT
>Ga0214544_1006687_pt1 | contig 21008 bp, 11 predicted proteins | sample CNSS3metaG_FD_160074 | JGI IMG/M metagenome (GOLD analysis project Ga0214544, IMG submission 160074) | Root nodule microbial communities from cowpea collected in UCLA plant growth center, Los Angeles, California, USA - CNSS3 | ecosystem: Host-associated > Plants > Roots > Nodule | place: USA...
TAGTCCAGTGCGCTATTCTGAACTATCCAGATATTCACCTACTTGGTAAAACTTCCTTAGACCCCACCATGGTCCCTGCCTTTCATCCCGCAGTGTACCAAACTGTGACTTTCCAAATACAAACACTCTGACACTAGTTTAATCTCAACTTATTGAAATCAGACTTAACTCTTACTTAACTGACATACTCTTGGGTATTTTCAAAAGGTTATAAAATGTGATGACTATTAATTCATGTCATTGTATAAACTATACACAAAGAATATAAAACAACAATAAAAAGTACATGCAATTTTCTTCTATCCAAGCTCACTGAATAAAATAATATTTACTTTCACTTCACATTTGTTTATTTTTTTAATTATCAAATAATGATAAAATAAGAATCAAAGCAAGAACTTTAAATAAATAATTAGATAAGGATTAAAATATCATAAATAAATATAATAAAAAAAATATATATTAAACGGGACCAGTGCATAACTGGAGATATATTGATTGAAATAAATAAATAGGACCAGTGCATAACTGGATATAAATAAAATAAAATAAATAAATAGAATTAGTGCGTAGCTGGAGATAAATAAAATAAAAATAAATAAATAGGACCAGTGCATAACTGGAGATAAATAAAATAAAATAAATAAATAGGACGAGTGCGTAAATGGAGATAAATAAAATAAAATAAATAAATAGGACCGGTACGTAACTGGAGATAAATAAAATAAAATAAATAAATAGGACCAGTGCATAACTGGAGATTAAATAAAATAAAATAAATAAATAGGACCAGTGCGTAACTGGAGATAAATAAAATAAAAGTAAATAAATAGAACCAGTACGTAACTGGAGATAAATAAAATAAAATAAATAAATAGGACCAGTGCATAACTGGAGATTAAATAAAATAAAATAAATACATAGGACCAGTGCGTAACTGGAGATAAATAAAATAAAAATAAATAAAGAGGACCAGTGCATAACTGAAGATAAAGAAAATAAAATAAATACATAACTGGAGATTAAATAAAATAAATAAACAGGATAATAAATGAAAATAAGTTAAATGAGAGTAAATAGAATAATATGAGTCAAAATAAATAAAAGATCAATATAAAACCAATGAGTTTATCAAGATTAATATAAAAAGAGCTTAACCTCACTCCCCCCTTACCTTATTGATTGAAGGGCACACTAATAATATTTGTAGAGGAGTAGCATCTCTTTGAATCTTTGCTCTAAACTTTCTCTCTCTTCTTTCTCTTTCTCTCTCTCCTTTTCTTTCTCCTTTCTTTCTTTCTTTCTTTCCTTCTCACTTCTTTTTTTTTACCTTCCCGTAACTTCTTTTTTACACACACACACACACACACACACACACACACACATATATATATATATATATATATATATATATATATATATATCATTGCATTCATTAATTAAGAGATAATGTTTATCTCTTTAGTTGTTTTTTTCTTCTTATCTTTTCTCATCTTATCTCATCTTATCTTCTTCTTCTTCTTCTTCTTCTTCTTCTTCTTTTATTTTCTATATTTTTTTTATCTCTTTTAAAAGATTCTTCATTTTTTTTTACACACACCTATTTAATTAATATATTTTTTTTCTAATATATATATATATATATATATATATATATATATTATTTGTTTTGTTTTGTTCTTATTGTTATTTTGAATAAGTAAAAACTATATCATGATAAAATATACTTTTAATGTTTAAACTACATCATAATAAAATACAAAACATTAGTAAAAAATAGAAATTTTCTAAGTGTTTTGTTTAAAATAAATAGTACAGTTTATTAAAAATAGGGATGTTACAATGCCTCATACGTAGGACGTAATTCCACGAAGTTTGTGGTGGTGCCTCATTATATAATTTAGTAAGGATTCAAGTAAGGATCGTATTCTAACACTCTAAAGAGTCAGTTAGTCTTACGTAGAGCGTACTAACTCAAGTGGTGAGAGTAGCAGGAGGCCCTAGTCTTTGGCAGGATAATGGCCTTAGATGTTTGAAGGCTAACCTTGTGAGTGGTAGGGTGAAACCCATTGGCAATTGGCTCTGCAGAGTAGTAGAGGCCACCACAAGTGCAAGCATCCGGTGAATCCGACTAATTATATGTATCCGGATAAGTCGTGTATTGAGTTTTAGTGTCTTGTTTGCGAGTCATCACATGCTTGGTTGATGTATGTATCTTTGGCTATAAAATTGTATTGCAATGGTATGATAAAACATTTTTCTACTCTAGCTTACCCTTTTTGCTTTTGTATGTTTTGTGTGTGGTTTTCTCTTTTTGCGATGATCATCAATTTTATTGGTTGGAGCATATGCGAGAAATCCTCGTGGTCATCAAGGTGATGGAGGTTCCGCTGCTTAGTTCGTCTTGGGTCAAATCCTGCCTCTTCAGAGTTTGTCTTTTAGGGCTGTAGCTCATGTATTTTCTTGCTCTTGGAGCATTTAGTTTGAATACTGTTAAACTTCTGTCTCGTTTTGTTATTGGCATCGTGGTGTGCCTTGATCTCTTTTCTAGTTTTTTCTGGATAATTGTAATGAGTGACAATATACTTCATAATATTGTTCTTTATATTATTCTGTGTGATGTTACATTTAATTAAAGTTAATATTTAAATGGGACATTACATTATACAGTTTTTTTTTTTTGGTTTGAGGATTTTTTTAGTTTTGAATATAGCCTCCATAACATGCGCTAGTATTTTTGTTTTGAAAAAGAATGTATTTGAATATCCTAAATCCTTTATGGATAAATGTTTTCATATGAATATTTATAAGGAAAGGAACATAAAATGCACAATAATTATATATATATATATATGATAACATAATGACAAACTCACTTATGACCTTCAGTTTTTATCGAATCTCTTATTTTTCTTAAAAAAAAATAGATAATGAACTTTTAACTTATGAAAAAAAAAACAATCATTTTAACTTTTAGTTTCTCACTACCATTTTAAAAAATTCTCCAACCAAATTTTTGTTGTACTTCTAACTAGGAAAATGATAGTGAGATTTGATACCAATAAATTATAAGTATTTCATATAAAAAGATAGATATATTATTTTTAAAACAATAAATACATGAGGATTTTTTATATATTACTCTTAACACTCATTTCTTATACCAAGTTCACACTTGAAATCTTGAAAACTTTTTGTTTTATTCTTCCAAGAATTTGGGTAAAAAAAGCTATACTATTAACTTTTTAGCCACATTATTAAGTTTGCGCATTATTAAGTTTGCAAGTAATTAAATGAACCGAGTCAAAATATCGTTTTTCAGTGTAACAGTATAGTACGTGCAATAAATGTATATTTATTAACTTTAATGTAGTTACGAAGCCTTTGGGCCGTAGGCCAGCGTTTTTCTTTTTGAACTTTTTATTCCTTTGTTTTTTCTTTTCCTTCTTTGGTTCTTCTTTTTTTTTTCTCACTCTTTTTTTAATTTTTTTTTTTTTTTTTCAGATAGATCTTATTTGTTAGTAAGATATACGAGTTAATTTATAGTTTTTTTTTTCCAGAAATATCTCTTTATTCTATTTTTTTAATCTCTAGTTTGTTTTTAGATTTTACTCCATAAGATAAAAATGCATTAAACTTATCTACTACTAAAGTCTAGGATATATCAAGTCTTACTGTTTTGAAGTCAAATTTTTTATGATAGTAAAAAGATAATTTTGGTATTTGATATGTTTATTGTCATGGTAACAAATTTAAAGGTATATTTTAAGAGATATTTAACCACGACTAAAAATAAGTCTTTGCTTATATCATGTGATGGACCTTATAGCACGAAAATGAAGAGGAGAAGGTCCATGGCTACAGCGGAAATGGAGTAAAATGGAGGAGTGGATTCAAGTTTGGAAGCTCTTGAGGCAATGAAGGTGAAAATGGAGAGGAACCCTAGAAGAGAAATCTATTCTAGGGAAGGAGGCTAGAGGAGTTCTTGGTAGAAATTAGTCTAGCAAAGTGAATGTAGAGGCAATAGGTGAAGTACTCTCAACACTTAGTCTATTATCAATCCAAAGTAATTAAATACAAGAGTAGAATGGCCCCATTTATAGGAATCATGACCGACCAAATGAAATGAAAATGTATCATGAAATGAAATGGAGATGTAGCTTGGAGAAGAAGCACAAAAGTGGGTTGTGTGATGCAAAGGAGGAAGGGATCTAATGCCATGTGGCAAAGTCACAATCTCCTTGCATACACCAAGTAACCAAAGGCGCACCAAGCCTTGTTCCCCAAGCACACTCTCGGCCAAATGCTTTTAATTGGGCTTGCATTAACCCAATTTTGAAACTAAACACAAAGTACTTTAGTATTTTTATTCTAGAACATGGCCTAACATGTGGCAAAAAATAAAAGCTATTATAATGCTCCAATAATGTGTACTCTCATATTTTGATGTCTTCTTTAGCCCATGAGAATAACATAGGAAGCCCATGATGAGTTTGATCCTCTTGAGACAATCTCATTTGGATCCTTCTAAGCATGTCTCTTGTTATTGGGCTTCTTAGTGGGATTTGGGCTTGAAATGCATGTAGGCCTAAGATTGGGCCTTGAGCATGATGTAGGCCTAGAGGGTCTTCATCATCATGTTAAAATATACATTCGGTTTAGGGACGTCAATGGGACACGTAAGGTACGGGTAGTAATTCTCCCATATCCTACTTGTTGGATAAATATCCATGTTGTATTCGTACTCATATATGTGCAGGTATCCATTATACGAGTACCCACATATTTTTTTAATATCCACGGGTACTCGTGGGTATTTACAAAAAAAAAATTTAATACTTAGTAAAAAAATTTAACCATAAATTCAAATAAAAATACAATGTAGAACCTTTATAAATTTCAAACAAAGTGAAAAATACTCATTTAAATAGTGTTGAATGACAATTTACAAATAAATAGAGATTTTTTAAAACCAATTAATAAAAAATAACTCAATCAAAATCAATGTGTTAATGTTTTAATTTTTTTAATTTAAATTAGAGTATAACAGGTACGGGTATCCACGGGCATGAATACTATAATATTCGTACCTGTCCCGTTAACATTTGAGTATAAAAAATAATCGTACCCATTCCCGCGGGTATCCATCTTCAATATCCATTTCCTATCTATCGCGGATTATCCGCGAATACCCATGGGTACAAATATTTTTTACATTCCTAATTCGGTCCCTATTTTTCTGCAGTTTTATCATTTTAGTCATATTATTAATTTTTTGTTCAATCACGTCCCAATTTTCGTCAATTTTGTTCAATTTGGTCATTTTTTTGCTAACGTCATTTAATAATTAACGATAATGAACAATGACTATCACTTTCGTGTTTTTTGGGTTTTTTTAATTTTTTTAATTTAAAAAAAATGTATTCGTGTTAATCTAACAACTTGTCACGTATTAGAGTCAATGTTTTATATTTAATTTGGTTCTTATATTCGTTATTCTTTTTCAATTTAATCCCAATTTAATTTAAAATGAAGCAATTTTTGTCCCTCCTCAAATTATTTTTTACATAAATGTTATAACGATGTTTTATTAAAATTCACATTTTTATTATATATTTTTTGGTTTAGGGTTACAATTAGTTTAAAATTCGAATGGAAATTGTAAAGATGAGGTCTAATTTTAAAATTTTATATCTACAGTGTTGGTTGTCCTCCTTAGAATTTTTGTTCTAATTTTAACTAATTATAACCTTATTAAACAAAAAATATTTAATAAAAATGTGAATTTTAATAAAATGTCATTCTAAGTTTTATAGAAAAATTAAATTTTGTATCAATTTCGAGAGAGACAAAATTACTCAATTTTAAACAAAATTGGAATTAAATTGAACAAAAATAATGAATATAGGGACCAAATTGAATATAAAACATTGACTTTGACATGTGGCACACTGTTGGATTGACAAGTAAAAAATTAAAAAAAAAAAAAAACACAAAGTGACACATGATTGTCATTGTTCATTACTGTTAATTATTTAAACGACATTAGTAAAGAAAGAACAAATTGAACAAAATTGACGAAAATTAGAACCTAATTGAAAAAAAAACAATATTAGGGTTAAAATGAAAAAACTAAACGAAAATGGGGACTAAATGTATATTTTAATCTTTATATCATATTAAATACACAAGTAGAGTCTTTCAAAAGTATCAGATGCTACTCAAGAGTAACAAAGTATTAGACTACCATGTCTTTTTACATATTACCAAATACTCTTCACACAATAGAAGTTTATTCTTATAATAGAAATCATGTGTCCTCCATGATAAAAGGAATAAAAGTAGAAATGACGATGACACAATCTTCTAACAAGAAGTGTCAAAATGTCAAAATAACGCAAGTTAAAAAAGCAAAAAGAAGATTAAGAGAAAGTGTTCTAAATTATCTCTAGTTTAATGTATTGTAAGACACGAAGTTATAAAGAATATGACTTTCTAAGGAGAACTAAGATGAAGGAATCCTAATGTAGTGCCTATCAACATATGTCTCCTATATAAACATCAAACTTTCGACCACTATACCAACTAGAATAGTTACAACCTATAAAGTATGTTAGAAGCATAATTAGGATGTCATATCATCTAATTTTCTACAATTGATCCACAAAAACTATCTTATGAACATATTAACAAAAGTGTCAACTATAAATGTGTGAAAATCCCTTTTCGTAATATAGAGACAATTATAAAAATAAATGTGTGTTTCAACCGCCTCAAAGTAAGACAAGCCAAAGGATGTCAAAAGAAAGTGATGATAGGAATGATTTGACAAGCAATTGCTCTATAACACATTTTTCAACGATCATTTTGGATACTATACAAAGAAAACACCATCATGCAAGTAATGATAGAAAAAATAAAATAGAAGTCTTGATAAACAACATCAACATTACATGTCTATAAGATAAAATGTTGAAAGTCTTAACTACTAGAACAAAAATTCATCTTCCAAACAAATAAGTTATAGAGAGTGAATGTTGTATAACTTTGTAAAAATGACTTTGTTGTTGTAACCTAGACAAAATTTGTGTATTAGGCCTAGAGAGGCATTATGTACTCAAAGCTAAATTCCAAAAACGTTTAGTGGAAAATATAGAGAGACTTGTGTACTTTTTTCTTCAGATATCTTATGTACTCGGATAACTATAAGTGATTTTTGTGCTTTGGTGTAAGTTAAAAAGTGACAATAAATAATGAAACTCATTGTTGTTAAGCTTCTGAGAACTAAACGTAGCTTGTTGTGGTGAACCAATATAAGTTTTGCACTATTATTTCATTTACTCTTGCATTATTGTTTGGTTATTCCCTTATAAAAGTATTGTGAAAAGAGTATAAAACCATTAGACAACCTGTACCATTAATAGGTTACCTGCAAAATGTTTTCAAAATATATTTTAAATAGTTTTATTCAACCTCCATTTTAAAGCTAACATGTAACTTCACTAGAAACTAAAGCTTACCTCCTATATTCAAAGGTGAGAGCTTCAACCCTTGGAAACTAGATATGATAAAATTATTTGAATCTTATTACATCAACATGATGAATATTATTGAATTTAATGGTGATTCTTGGGAAACACATCCCAAAGGATATATATACTTTGAGGAAATGAATATTTACAAGAATCGTCTAAAGACAAAGCTTGATAAGAAATTATCAAAGCAAAAGTGTTCTCTTTTATGATTGATTGCCAAGGAAGAAACATAAAGAATATCAACACAAAAAAAAAAAATAATAAGTATTGTCAACAATCGAAGAATACTAAACCAGGAAACCATGTTAAAATATAACATAAAGAAAGTTATACGATATGCTAGAGAGTAGAATCTCACCCTTACCTACATAATGCATTCTTATATCTATCTTTATGCATGTGAGTGTCATAGTCAAAAGATATGACTCATGCAACATATTTATATATATGATCATTTGATAATTAATCAAGATGTATATATTCATGATCATATGTGTAACGCGTGTTATTTTATGTGAAGATTTTAATGTGTCACATTTTTCCTACTTCCTATAATTCCCTTCCATATTCTTACCAAACTATACTCTCAAAATATTAGTTCCTTAAGAGACTATTATCACTTAAACATCCTTGTCAACTTAACCTTTTCTAGCTCCCATGGCAATCACCTCTCACCCTTAGTGCCCTTACCATGGTCATCAAATTGGTTCGTGAAAAACCAATGAAGCTACTAATAAACATTATGTATATTTAAAACTGATAAACTCTTGAGGTATAGGCTTTATTACTACATTTGCATGTTATATCATTTAAAATTCCTTAATAGAGGCAACACACTACATGAAATTTAGTAATTACCAATGAAATTTTACTAACAAAAAAAATGTCAAGAAAGTAGATTTTATTCATGTATTTTAAATTTTTATTACTAATGGATATTTTTGTTGATAATAAATTTGTCAATAAAATATTTAGAATGCAAAGGATCCATTGATAAATTTTATCTATAAAATTTATCAATCAAATAGATGTCAAAGTTCTCATCTTTGAGCTTTAATTATTTCATGGTAAAATATGCCGATAATTGAATTTGTTTAAATTCGTTGGTAATTCTGTTAGTAATTCAATTAAAATTCACTCTTAAATCTATCGGTAATTAATTTTTTTCTTTAAATCTTCAATAATTGGAATTCTTTTAGAAATCATTGATCAAATCTGTCGACAATTAAATTTTGTTCAAAATCATTGGTAATTGAAGGTTTTTAAAATCTATTGTAGGTAATTGATCTTTTTTTAATTTGTCGATAAGTTTATTGATAAAATGGACACTAAATCCAACAAAATATGTTTTATTAATAAATTTTAAGATGGATGAGAAGAAAAAAAAGAAGAAAATATAGGATAAAAAGGAGATGAGAGAGGAGGAGAAGTCAAAGGCGACAATGAAACGGAGCCGGAGGAGGAGAAAGTTGTAGTTGGGATGAGGAAGGAGTAGGAAGAAGTAGTAGTACAGTAATAACATGACATGAAGGAAAAAAAAGAAAATGTTCTATAAATGGAAAAGTTGTTCTATAAAATATGATAATTCTCCAACTGTCATATAATAAAAAGTGGTGGTATTAAACGCCATTAAAATCGTCAAAATATAAAAAAAATTTGGATACCTTGATCTTTATAAATTAGAAGATGGTAAATAGGAAGAAACCCACGGTGGCCTCATAGTGAATAGTGAACACATTGTAGGCTATGAAGACTTTTCTTGGACGTATGAAATCAATAGCTGTGAAAGAATTTAATGATTTTTCAAGACAACCTTGCGAACAATTTATAAATAAACAAAACAGAAAAATTTTAATTGATTAAATCTCACCGAATTGATTAATTGTGCAAGTTATAACACGAGATAATAAATTATTTCAAAGCTTAATATTAGCGTAAACATGTTTTTGAAACAATTTGATCTAATGGATTATTATTGTTAATGATAATTGATTATGAAACTTAAGATTATATTGATTATCTTAAATATTAATCCATTAATATGTTTTGAAAGCCTTTTAAAAAGATTTTCGAACCCTTTAAAGAATTATGACGGCCAATGGTGATCACGCTTTTTAGTGTAAGACGAAAATTTTTCTATATACATGAATTACACACATCAAAGCTATAAACAATTATTGCAAAGTTTGTTACAAGTTCAAAATATACACTATCAAGAGAAATGTAATTTTCGATCCTTAATATAGTTTGATCAATAATGAGTAGATTAAGTTCATGTTGTGAATAGAATAAAATAGGTGAAATTCAACCTTAATATTTGCTAAACTCAATTATGTTTGTCAAGACAATAAATAACTCATTTAAACTGTGTTTTTATGTATGTTGATAAATTATGTGTTGAAATAAAACATATTTTTATTTACACAAATAAAACATATTTTTATTTACACAAATAAAAAACATTTTTGAATAAAATTAGATTTAAACCAACCTATATATTGAAACATTTTAAATGAGATTAAATGTTTGTGATAGTCTAGTAAAAATTCGATAAAGAATAATACTTTAACACTAACAAACTTCGTTTGGACCAACTCGAATATTATTTTATGAAAATAAACTTTAAATATAATTTAATATAATATTAATAGTTTCGCTGATAAAGTGAAATTTATATTTATCTATATCTATAATTTAATCATATATCTAGGCCATGTGAGATATTCAAACATTCTTTTAAGCATAACAATTTCGTGTTGTTGTCTTCTCTTCTTCCTTGAGCAATCGGTATCAGTCACTTAAACAAATTTTATTGAATAAATGGTCTGCTTTTCACCAACTAATCTGTGATATAGGACATTTGATTGTTACAACCACCAGGTTATCATTTTTTTTTTAAACATAACTCTCACAAACAATAAGAAAACGCCGATAATTGAAACTCTAACTTGTTTAAACATTCCGAAAATCAACAACTAAAACGGACAAAGAAAGGTATAAAGCACAGAAAATGTTTCTAGAGTAAATTATCAAGAAGTATAACGAGTCATTATAATGAGTACGTTTATTATAACATCTTTCTTACAAAATGACAGTCACAGTAATTTTTTGTTGGCGCTGTAATTTCATTTTACATCCATTCCTGGTAAAAGTTAAGTGTTACATTAAATACGTTGTCCGTACAAAATAAAAAACCCGGTGCCAGAAAATTAAATAGTACGTTACCTCATTATGTCCTCATCAGTTTTTTCAGCGCATTAACACAGTGTTCTAGTATTATATAAAGCCGTGGGTTACATCTCAATTAATTAAGAAAGTTCCAAACTACTGAATAATATTTATTAGTTGTAAGTTTTTACACCATACATGGACTAAAAACAATTGATTAGCACAAGTAACCAACCCGAATCGTTGAGAAAAGGTAACAAAAGTATCACATTGACTTTAAGAAAAAAATCTACGTATGGTGCAAGAGTTTGACAATTCCTTATTAGTTTTGTTCTACATTTGCAACTCTACAATGACACAAAAGAATCTTCTTCGGTGTTGAAACAGAGCTAGAAGCGTGGAATGATGAAAAAAAGGTAACGTAGTTTGAGAGTGGTGGCATGATGAAAGGGTTGGTGGGGTTGTGAGCAGAGAGAGTCACGAGATAGAAAATGTAACGTAAGTACGCTGAAAAAGAAAAGTTCGTAAATTTTGAAGAGGGCATGAGATGAGATGAGGCAGTTATAGGCACAAGCACTGTATCTGTATCCATCATTTTCTGATTCCGCGTCATGTCACTTGGATAGAAATAGAAGAAACTAGAGACGTAGATGTGATTTGTTTTTGTTGCATAGGATAATAGAAATACGAAAATCTACGTGACACTAAAAAGGTGTGGTTGCGGTTTGCCTATCAATTCATTGTATCCCCCACAACGTTGGCCAATCCTCTTCACTTGTTCTTCCTCACATCCCATCTCTCTTTCTCTCTCTACTTGGACCCCGTCTTCAGTGTCTCTTCTCTCTGGTTGCAACTTGGGTGTGAAAGGACCAAAATACGAATTTTCTGGAAAAAGAAATCAATCCCCCCTCCCAAAAGAAATGCCAAAGTGTGGGAGAAAGGGGAATTAAAAGATAAGTGCCAAGCCTCAAAGTTGTCTACTCAAATATCAGATTGTGCTTTTTACCTTCTTATGGCCTATAATCTCTCTCGGTAAAGAAAACCAACACCAAAAGGAATAAAAAAAGTGGGAGAGAGAGAGAGGGAGAAGAAGAGAAAAAGATAAGAATAGTAAGCTAGCATTTGTTGGTGGTGTTGTTAAGGCTCAGTACTGAAAGGGAAAGGATTAAGGAAAGAGATCTGGTATATGGTTGTGTGTGTGAATAACAGAGTGCTTGAGGTTGTGGTTTTGGTGAAGAATATTTGTGAAGATGTCAGGAGGAGGATGCAGCATAGTGTGGTTTAGGAGAGATCTGAGGGTAGAGGATAATCCTGCACTTGCTGCAGGAGTGAGAGCAGGAGCTGTGGTTGCTGTTTTCATTTGGGCTCCAGAAGAAGAGGGTCAATACTACCCTGGGAGGGTCTCTAGGTGGTGGCTCAAACAAAGTTTGGCTCACCTTGATTCCTCTTTGAGAAGCCTTGGCACTCCCCTAATCACCAAGCGTTCCACTAATAGTGTTTCTTCTCTATTGGAGGTTGTTAAGTCCACTGGGGCTACTCAACTCTTTTTCAACCATTTATATGGTCAGTTTCTGTTTTTGCCTTTTCTTACATGGCCTACTTTTCATGCTTACCATGTATGATATATGGTTCTTGTGTTTCCTAGTGCAACTTCCTTCCTTTTTTGTTTTGTTGAATTATTTTGGAGGGGTTATTTGAAAGCCTCTAGATTGCTACCTAGAGATGGTCTATGATACTATGACTATAGCAGATTCTTTGCTTACTAATGACAAACATCATTATAGATTGTAGGATCCTTAATTCTATCAGTTCTAGTTGTTTCTTTGATTATTTGGTCATGTTTTTTTTCCATATATAGTTTGTGTTATGGTTGTCTGAGTTTTTCTTCTTCCTATAGCCTGCCTTGTCATTTGTGATCTCTACTTATATCGTTGGATTTCCTTTTTCATAGTTTGATAAGAAAAGTGAAGTTCGTCACTGCAGCTTCATGATGATATCAAATTAAGTAACTATCTGTGTTGCAGATCCATTGTCACTTGTGAGGGATCACCGAACAAAGGAAGTTCTGACTGCACAGGGCATTACCGTACGTTCATTCAACTCAGACTTATTGTATGAACCATGGGATGTGAATGACGCTCATGGCCAACCATTCACAACTTTTTCTGCTTTTTGGGAAAGATGCCTCAGCATGCCTTATGACCCACAAGCACCTCTTCTCCCACCTAAAAGAATTATTCCAGGTCTACTTTTATTCATTTTTCTTCATAGCCTCACATTTTTTGTTTTTATTAATTTAATATTGATTGGGGGCCAGCTGCACAAGTCATTCTCCTTTTGTGGTTCTAGTTTGAAGTCGGCACTTCAACAAATTATCCAAATTGGGAAATGAACATCTATGCTTTTAACCGCTTAAAAAGTTCCTATCTAACATAGAAAAAGGCAAAAAAGTAAAATCATACTATTTAACTAGATCGAACTTGTTTTGAACTTTAAATGCAATGAAAAATTCATAGATCATTCTGCCAATAGGCTTCCAAAGTAGGTCCTTCCAACCATTAATTGTAAAATTATAAAAGTAAAGATGAAGCAAATACTGTATTCAGTTGTTACAGCTGACATATTTTGGTTATGTATGGAAGCTTTATGAGTTTGGTCTGAAAAAATATTCTCTATTGTAGTCATGCAAAATGTGATTCAGATAGTTCTTTGTTAAACAGAAAGAAGGCATGTAATGGAGGTCTAATTTAATGGCTAATTCATGCACTTTCGTGACTAATGGACTAAGTTTTTGTCAAAAAACTTAGGAAAGCCATGATACTTTCATTATTGACAATGATCCTATTTTTGTACACTCTACTAGTATGTCAAGTGCACTTCAGTATGTTTGTACATTTTGTTTTCTATGTAGCACTGTCATTTGTCATGAATTTCATTTGCACTATGTTAATAATTGTTTCTCTGTTTCAGGTGATGCTTCAAGGTGCCCTTGTGATACATTGGTGTTTGAAGACGATTTAGAGAAGGCAAGCAATGCTCTTCTTTCTCGAGCATGGTCACCGGGGTGGAGCAATGCTGACAAGGCATTGACAGCATTCATAAATGGTCCTCTGATTGAATACTCAAAGAATCGTAGGAAGGCTGATAGTGCCACAACCTCATTTCTCTCTCCACATCTGCACTTTGGTGAGGTGAGTGTAAAGAAAGTGTTTCATCTTGTCCGCATTAAGCAAGTGTTTTGGGCCAATGAAGGAAACAAGGCTGGTGAAGAGAGTGTGAACTTGTTTCTCAAGTCTATTGGTCTTAGAGAGTATTCGAGGTACATCAGTTTCAACCACCCCTACAGTCATGAGAGGCCCCTTCTGGGCCACCTCAAGTTTTTCCCTTGGGTGGTGAATGAAGGGTACTTCAAGGCTTGGAGACAAGGCAGAACAGGGTACCCTTTGGTGGATGCTGGAATGAGAGAGTTGTGGGCAACTGGTTGGTTGCATGATCGGATACGTGTTGTGGTTTCAAGTTTCTTTGTGAAGGTGCTGCAGCTTCCTTGGAGATGGGGAATGAAGTATTTCTGGGATACCCTTTTGGATGCAGATCTTGAGAGTGATGCTCTTGGTTGGCAGTACATATCTGGTACTCTCCCTGATGGTCGCGAATTTGATCGAATAGATAATCCACAGGTGCAGTTGCTTCTGTGTATAAACTACATAATATGTCTTTGTGTGGGTAACTTTTTCTGTATGATCATCTGTGTACATGTTATTTTTTTTATATATATTGAAAAGGGAAGCAATGTCACGAGTTTCATAATACTGTTATTACTTTTCTGGTTTGAACAATTTGTGCCAAATCAAATACTCTTTTGTCCACCACTGAGGTTTTGTACAAGTGAAATGGAACAAAATGTACTTCCACCCTCTTCTCTGAACTCCCTTAAATATTTATGGTTTGAATTTTAGATGAAGGTTAAAGGTCTATCCCAATATTGATTACATTTCAGTGAGTAGAGAGAGGTTTCATTTGTCTGATCTGTAGTAATGCTGTCTGTTAACTCTGCTAAGTGTTTGAAAGTAAAATTTCGAGGCATGACAAGACAACATTCTGGCCTACCTTGCCTTATCTGAACTCGTTCATGTTGAAAATTTGAGATGGTCATTGTTATCATTCGAAAACCGTTGATCAATCATAACTAATAAGTTAAGATTTGACTCAATCATGATTATGTTTCTTCCATTTTGGGGGAAGTTGGATTGAAACTCCAAAGATTTTGATTGAATAATGAACTTTGACTTTGACATTTTGAGACTTGAGCTATGCTACTGTCTTCTATTTGAATGCTTAAAGATGATAAATAACTTGTGATTGATGAACTCATTTGAGTTTATTTGTTTTTTCAGTTTGAGGGGTATAAATGTGACCCAAATGGAGAATATGTTCGACGCTGGCTTCCAGAACTTGCTAGATTACCAACTGAATGGATACACCATCCGTGGAATGCACCAGAGTATGTACTACAAGCTGCTGGAATTGAACTTGGTTCAAATTATCCTCTTCCCATTGTGGGAATAGATGCTGCAAAAGTCAGACTGCAGGAAGCACTCATACAAATGTGGCAACAAGAAGCAGCTTCAAGAGCTGCAATTGAAAATGGAACCGAGGAAGGTCTTGGAGACTCATCTGAATCAGCCCCTATTGCTTTTCCTCAAGACACACACATGGAAGAAAGACCTGTTGAACCTGTTAGGAACAACCCACCTCATGGTACACGGCGCTACGAGGATCAGATGGTCCCAAGTATGACTTCTTCCCATGTGAGAGTGGAAGAGGAAGAAACTTCCTCAGACCTTCGAAACTCAGCAGCAGACAACAGAGCCGAAGTTCCTACAAATGTGACCACAGAGCAAAATGCAAGAGAGACAGTGAATCATGGAGGGCTGCCGAATGTAAATAGAAACACTCGAGTACAGAATAATGCTACTGAAATGTGGCTGAGAAATGCGGCTGAAGATTCCACAGCAGAATCGTCAAGTAGTACTAGGAGAGAAAGGGATGGGGGTGTGGTTCCGGTTTGGTCTCCCCCAGCATCTAACTTCTCGGAACAATTTGTAGATGATGAAAATGGTATTGGAGCCAGTTCATCATACTTGCAGAGGCAGCATCCTCAGTCCCATCAATTGATGAACTGGACGCGGCTACCTCAGACTGGGTGAGATTTCCCAAAGCAAGAAAAGATAAATGACATGTGTGTACTTTGTGCTTCATGATAAACTTTTTCATTACAACTTTACTAGGTCATGACCATTTGGTGATTTTGGAAATAGTGTATAATCGAGGTTTGAAAGAACAAATATGGATCTTAACACTTGACCATGCATACTTTTTATAACCGTTCCAGTTGTTTCTTATCTAATGTTATGATCTTTTCATCTTGTTACAATTAACACTTTAATTACAGGTAATTCAGAGCTAGAACGTGGTGATTAGTATCAGGGAGATGGAAAACGCAGTCTCACTCATCTTTTGGGAAAAGTGGGATGGCGAACCTCGTATTGGTCATACATGTGATCATTTCCTACATCCTTAAACATGTCTTGACACATGATTAACGGCTGACCTCGAATGTGCATGAAAATTTCAGTTCATGCGGGTAGTAGTTTCATCTGCAGTGCCGTTTGCTCTCTTGTACAAAATTTTTAGGCCTACTGTATAGTATAATTTGTGTTGTGGAGGAGAAAGAGCCACTATTCGAATTGGACCTTTGGTCCTCTCTTAAACTCAGGGTTGTGCTTATCATTTGAGGTAGTTAGTTATTTACGTTTCCTGTCCGGTAATCCTGTACATTTATTTTGACTGCTGGAAAGTGCATTCATCTCGGTGCTCACATCTCCAAAACTTCTCTATATGGCAAACTAAAAGACAGTGCCCAAGACTCCTTTTGGTTTTGTTTTTCCTGTCCTTGTGATGCTTATTCCTTAAGTTTCCTATGGTTGAGTAAAGGTAAGTCAATAATTGCAACAATTTAGTAACTTACTCCTCATCTAAATTGTATGAAACATTCGGAACTTGCACTTCTAAGGATATAGCTAAAGTTATCATATTGTTTATTTTTAATCAAGTCCATGGACTGCAAGTGTATCATTTATATCTTAAAGGGTAATGATTATGATTGGATATGTTAATGTTACAACAGCATGGTTCAAGTTGGGATCTGTAAATATTACAGATCCCAAATGATTATAATTATGATTTGCCTGCAAGTATATATTCTAGGTTCACTGACTCCTCACTGAAATTGCACATATTGCCTTGTGTAAGAGCAAGACTTCTTTATTCAGAGAGATTTTTTCTCTGTTCCAATCAATAAAGGCACCAAATCAGTTCCTACCTCAAGCATGCAACAAATGTTAAATTTATACATAGGAGCAATTTTGTTCTTCCTAAGTAAAAGTTAAACCATTCACTTTGGAGATAAAGATGCTAAATTGTAACCACTGATTGCAAAATTGTCCAAAAGTATTCAATAAATTAATGATTTGTAAGATTTGTACATTCATTCTTTTTCGTATTTTTACTATTTTGTAATTCTTTACTTTTCTCTCCCAAATGCATTGTGCAGAAATCTTTCCATAGGAAACAAATATAAAGAATCAACATTAACTGATAGTGAATCAGCCATTATAGCTAGCTAGCACTTCTTGAATGCGAAACTGCACAGTCTTTTTCTTGTATATGCAGACATGCCGTGTCTGTTTCAGGTAAATGAATATTCAGAACTACGAGTAACACACTTTCTAATACATGTGTCTTAAAATTTATTGAAAACAAAGAAACTAATTCTGGAATTCGTTAAATAAAACGTAAGGCTGAATTTTGTTATTTTAGCAAACACCAACCAATAATAGAAAAATATGCTGTAGAGGGTGTAATTAGAAATTTTCAGTAAGCATTTCTTAGGGAATCTTTACTTGAAAAAATGAAGGGTGTTGCATATTAAAACCATGTGGAGTAGTAGAACTTTGTTTTTTATTCACGTTCCTACAACAATGAAGGTTGAAACCATTTGGAGGCAATTGGGAGTAAATTACGGGTATCATGGTATATGTCATCTATGATCTTTGGTTCATAGGCTGAAATCAACATGAGATTTCAATTTGCAATGTTAGGAAAAGTTTGTTAAAAATAATAACACCCCATTTAATTAAAGGTTAGGTAGTTGACAACAGGAAAAGAAGAGAGAAACACTAGAGTTCCAAATCCATGGTCCAAAAAATGTTAATTTGTTGAGATGCTTTGCATGGGACCACACGTATCATTCTAAACAATCTTAGAAATATATTACGATGGCGGCGGTGATTATGATGTACCTGTAGGATAGTAATGTTGTGCAGATCAACTGTTTGATATATTGGTTACACATTAACGCTATGTCCATTTTCAGGAATTGATTCTTTTTTTCGGATGGAAGGACGTTAGATTTTCTTTGTTCATTTGTATTAGTTTAACCCTGGTTACTTTATGTTAAGTTTAGTTAGGTCTGGTTATTTTATATTAAGTTTAGTTAGGTTTAGTTTGTTTGTTTAGTTAGCCTTTCTCCGTAGTCTTTATATCCTCTGTTTGTAAACTCTCTGCATCATCAATCTCAATACACTTTTTTCTTGTTTCTGTAATATGGTATCAGTAGAGAATTAACTCTCTTTTTCCCTTCGGGTTCCCTCTTTCCGTTCTTTATCTTCCTTTCTTTTTCTTGCCGGTTTTCATGGCTTCCTCTGCCGCATCTAACCACTCTTCCACCATCCCCATCAAAGAACCCCATCAAGATCCCACCCATCCTCTTTTCTTACATCATTTCGATGGCCCCGACCTTCTTCTCACTTCCCAACCTTTTAGATCACACCAACTACGTAACGTGGAGCCGTGCGATGCGGGTTGCTTTATCTGTCAAAAATAAATTACCGCTCATTGACGGAACCCTAGCCGCACCTTCAAACGACGATCCTTTTTTCGCTGCTTGGTCAAGGGCGAACAACGTTGTATCTCTTGGTTATACAACTCAGTTTCGAAAGAGATTGTGACAAACATCCTCTTCGCCTCCACCGCTCATTAGATATGGGAGGATCTCCGAACTAGGTTCTCCCGCAAAAATGGTCCGCGCATCTATCAACTTCGACATCAACTTCTGTCGCTACAACAGGGTTCTGATAGTGTGAGTACCTATTATACAAAACTAAAATCAATTTGGGAAGAGCTTTCTGGATACAAACTCACCTTCAACTGTTCTTGCGGTGGGATGCATCAACTTCAACAACACGCCGCCTTAGAATACGTCATGACCTTCTTGATGGGTTTGCATGATTCCTTCTCCCAAATTCGTGGTCAAATCCTGCTCTTTGATCCTCTGCCATCCATCAGTAACGTTTTCTCCTTAATTTTGCAAGAAGAATCTCAGCAAGAAATTATTGATACTCAATCATCGAATAATTCTGAAAGTTTAGCTTTCTCTGTTAATTCTTCTCAAAAACCCCCAATTGATAAACAAAAATTTACCAAGAAACCTCATCCTAAGTGCACACATTGTGATATCTTGGGTCATACTAAAGAAACTTGTTATAAAATTGTTGGGTACCCTCCCAATTATTTCAAGAATCGTTCAAATTCATCTGTTAATAATGTTGATGGTCCTTCTGAACAAAACCCCACACATAATTCTACATTGACCACTGCTCAATGTCAATAATTAATTCAATACCTCACCACGCAATTAACTGCTACTCCTTCCACTCCTCCCACTGATGACATTGCTACCAACGTTATCGGTAATACCCTAAACTCTATTTTACCTATTAATTAATATCAATGGATTATTGATTCTGGTGCCACATCTCATATTTGTTGTTACAAATCTTTGTATGATTCTTATGTGCCTATGAATAATTCACATGTTTTACTTCTTAATTCCTTCAAAGTTAAAGTCGAAGGCCTTGATAGTATTAAATTTACTCAGGACATATTTCTTCACAATGTCCTTTACATTCCTTCATTTAGATTCAATCTATTATCTCTCCTTACTTTAATTCAGCAGAATCAATTCCGCTTTATTATGCAACCTAATTTTTTCATTTTGCAGGATCTCAAATCACAGAAGACGATTGGCACTGCTAAGTCGCGTCACGGCCTTCTAGTTTTTGATTTCTATAAACATTATTTACCTTCTGTCAATTTTAATTCTTGCAATTCTGTGACATATGACGTTTGGCATAGGCGCTTAGGCCATTTGTCTGTTCCTGTTTACAACTTACTTACTGCCAAGACTTCCTTAACTGCTGTTGATAAAAACCATCATTGTAGCATATGCCCTCTGTCTAAACAACAACGTTTACCTTTCATTTCTAAAAATATTTTTAGTCCACATTGCTTTGATATTATTCATTCAGATGTTTGGGGTCCTTTTCGTTATCCTACTTATGATGGTTTTCGTTATTTCTTAACTTTGGTTGATTATAAAATCCGTTTTACATGGGTGTATCTACTTAAAAACAAATCTGATTGCATTGTGCTTATTCCAAAAATGTTTCAATATATTGAAAATCATTTTCATGTTAACATCAAAGTTTTTCATTCTAATAATGCTAAAGAGTTGTCTCTTCATGATTTTTTTACTAATAAGGGTGTTCTTCATCAATTCTCTTGTGTTGAAAGACCTGAGCAAAATAGTGTGGTTGAACGCAAGCATTTGCATATTCTTAACATTGCTCGATCTTTGCTTTTGTAGTCTAATGTTCCTATAAATGTTTGGGGTGATTGCATTCATACAACTGTGTTTCTCATGAATAGAACCCCTAGCCCTGTTTTAGGAAATAAGTACCCATATGAAATTCTTTTTGATAAAATCCCTCTATATTCTGATTTTAAAGTTTTTGGTTCCCTCTGTTATGCTTATACCCTTTTGTCCTCTAGACATAAGTTCAGTCCTAGAGCCACCGTTGTTGTCTTTATAGGGTATCCCATAGGTTACAAGGGTTACAAACTGTTGGATATCAAAACTAGGAAAACTTTTATCTCTAGAGATGTTAAATTTCATGAGCATTGATAAGTGTGATAATTACCTATTGTTTACACTTCTTAGAACCTCTTAATTGTCTTTTATTCATGTATTTTTGTGTTAATCTCATGAAAGAATTTAAGATTTTGTTATTTATTTCAAAAACATGTTTACTTTGATGTTTGTGGACTTTTGTAGAAAAGAATGGAAGATTGGAGAAAAATTCACTAGTTGCTGCCTGGAGCCACTAGCCCAGCTAGCTGGATCTA